>Ga0163144_10000871_pt1 | contig 71627 bp, 78 predicted proteins | sample OliLak19BULKMAT1_FD_123175 | JGI IMG/M metagenome (GOLD analysis project Ga0163144, IMG submission 123175) | Freshwater microbial mat bacterial communities from Lake Vanda, McMurdo Dry Valleys, Antarctica - Oligotrophic Lake LV.19.BULKMAT1 | ecosystem: Environmental > Aquatic > Freshwater >... | reverse complement strand
CTATAATGCTATAATAGTTATGTTTTTAGCCATATATTATTGGTGCTAACCATGCCATTTTTTAATACATCTGTCACCTTTTGACAGACCTCCACACCCGTTTGATGACTTTTACTATCCCTTGACCTAAAATTATTGGTTTTGATACGACGAGCAGTCAATGTTAGGGATTTATGCTCCTAATATTCTGGATTTCAATATAAAGGATTCACCCACGGCAAGCACTGGACCCTGACGTGTCCGCGGCGAGCCACGGGGTATGATTTTTTAAACATAATTCGTTCGGAAATACAAAAACTGGGTCCTCCAAAGAGAACCCAGTACTACTGTTACACCATATTCACGAACATTGCTTCACGAGTATCTTCCACCAAAACACGAGTGACATGAAGGTCTCGCCGTATCTTCTCGACAAGCTGAGTCGCTTGTTCGAATACGATGCGCCTCCTTTCTTTGGTGGCCATCCGAGGTCTCCGACTGATTTTCATTGGATTCTGGTTTGGGAGGAAATACATGAATGAACTGATTCAAATACAATGCCAGTTTTTATATATATGTCAATGACTCCCAAGTCAGATTACCTTGCTACTACTTTCTGCCTAACATTTTTACAGGTATCACTACAAAAGATCCCATGTTCAATTTCACATGAATCACAGACGAGAAAATGTTTGTTGCACGTTTTGTTTTTACAGTTTACATACCGCTCTGTTGAACCGTCGCATAGATAGCACCTCCCTACTACGGTATGGTTATCGAGCGTATCGAAATCCATAACCACGCGATTGTCGAAGACGTATAACTTGCCTTTAAATCCCTTATTTGGATACTTTTCCATATAGGTGACTATTCCGTCTTGTAACTGATATACATCGTTAAAACCCTTGGTTTTGAGGTAACCAGAGGCTTTTTCACAGCGTACTCCACCAGTACATACAGTCAGAACTGTTTTATCTTTGAGCGGAGCTAAATCTTCGAGCGCTTGAGGTAAATCTCGGAAATTATCCATGTTGGGATTGATGGAGTTTTCAAAATGTCCGACTTTAAATTCATAATCGTTGCGCATGTCGACAATATAAAATTCCTTTCCTGACTCTCGCCATGCTTCAAGCTCGTCTGCAGAAAGGTGTGTCCCCGTTACTTCATACGGTAATACATCTTCGGTATTCAAATGAGCAGACACAATCTCATTGCGAACTTTGATACTCATTTTAGGAAATGCAGTTCCGGTTCCCGTACTTCGTTTTATAACAATATCTTCAAACCCCTTCATTGAAATAAGGTTGTCGCAGTATGCTTCAATATCCACACTATTCCCCTCCAAGGTTCCATTGATTCCCTCTCGAGCAATAATGATTCGTCCTTTGAGTCCAAGCTGTGCACACAGCTCTTTTTGAGCCATCATAAGTGCCTGTGAGTTCTCGATCGGGATGTACTTATAGTACAAAATAATCGTATATTCTTGATTCATAGTACAGATCAGTATAGTGAAACTGAGATTATTCGTCTAGCGATGAGACAGTGTTGGCAATGGACAGTCAAATACAATTTTTGAGTCACTGCGTACCTTGTCTATCAATGTATCAAAACTATCAGAAATTGTTTTTTGTTGTGAAACTGAAAGGGTACTCAAGAGTGCCTCCCCCTTTTTTTCTACAATGGTAAGTGCATTTTTGCACATTAGTGTTCCTTGTTTTGTAAGCTCAAGAATGTGCTGCTTCTTATTTTTTGTATTTGGGACTAGTAGTATGTATCCCTTTGTTGAAAGCCCTGATATATGACGACTCACTGCCGCTTCGGTCAACTCTTCAAAATCCGCGATTTGTCTCTGTGAAATACCGGGGTGATACAGTACCGCAGCCAATATTTTACATTGAGAAAAACTGATACCACAGTGTTTCATCAGTTCTTTATCAAGCATCTTATGTGCAAGAAACATAAATTTATGAATCTTGATCATCGGGTTGAGTTGCTTGTCCATATTTTATTTTTCTTGTGGAACAACCAAGACTCTGTCACCTTCATTTACTCCGGAAAGGATTTCTACACTTCCATCATTACCTGAAAGTCCGAGTGTAACCTCAACGGTTTGTGGTTTCGCGTCAGCAGTCGCGACCTTTTGGACGGTCGCTTTGTCGGCGCTACGAGTTACGGTGTAGAGAGGAACCTTGAGTACACCGAGTTTTTCGTTTGTTTTGATAGTAAGGTTGGCAGTGAGACCACTTTTTATGTTGGGAACATCATCGTCTATACTTACTTTTATTTTGTAGTTTACAACATTGTCGATTATCGTCTCTGCGGGTTCGATATACATTACTTTTCCTGTAAAAGTTTCACCTGCAAATGCATCAAACGTGATAGACACACTGTTTCCCACTGATAGTTTACCGATATTTACTTCAGAAACATTTGCTTCTATCTCTAGATTTTTATTTGAAATAATAGATACGATTTTTGTACCTGCGACTACTGTTTCACCTACTTTGCCATCTTGGACGGTTACGATTCCATCTATCGGACTCGTAATAACAGATTTCGCATACTCTGCTTGAGTTGACGCAAGTGCAGCCACGAATTGCTCAACTCGAGCTTCTTGTGAAAGCACTGTGTCAAAGTCGGTCGCACTACCAGCACTCACTTTTTGTGGAGCAGAAGTGAGCTTTTCTCTTGCTCCAATAATATTTGCTGTTGCAAGTGACACGTTTGAACGGGCTTCAGAAATTATAGATTTATAGTTTGCGATAGTTGCTTCGTATTTAAAATCAGTAATCTTCATAGTGTTTGCAAGAAACGCAACATCATCTAAAAACTTTTTGACTTGATTGAGCTTGTTCTCAGTGTCTCTGGTGACTTGTGTGAGATCAGTAGTTTGGGAATCAAGATTTGATAGTGAAGCTTCCCACTCTACAAGGAGCTGTTCAACCTTGTATCGATCAGCATTTACTGAACTTCTCATACTGCTATCAAGCTCATAATTGTATTGCGTCCCACCATCTTTAAAGGAAAATTCTATACTCGCATTACTTGTTCGTGGAGATTTGAAAAATTGATCGATATTGTTTCGGACTGCGTTATCAGATTTTACGTATGCGTCACGAATTTTTGAAATCATGTTTGTTCTCGCGTCATCATAGCCACTTTGGCCACTTTGGCGTGCTTGAGCGAGTTTGATCTGCTCTTGCAAAAGATTTGCACGAGCTTCAGCGACACGAGCACTAAGATCAGCATTTTCGAGAACTACAAGAGTGTCACCAGCCTGTACGTTTGACCCAACACGGACTAGTGATCGACTTACTCTGCCTGTTTTATCGAAGCCAATACTGATATCTTCTACCGCTACAGTCTTACCCGTCACTGCAACTTGTTGAACAATATCACCCCTTACTACCACAGTAGTTTCCGTAGCAGTTTTGCCTCCTTTGAGAACATATACCAAGAGCGCAAGTACGATAAGAACAGCAACAGTTGTTTTCGGTCTTGATTTGATCTTTGTGAAGAATGTGTTTGTTTGGTTTTTCATACTGGTATTTTTAATAATTAATTATGTATTCAATGTATCGCTGACTATATTGCCGTCTGCAAGCGTGATGGTGCGATGCGTCATTTTTGCGTACTCGGGTTCGTGTGTCACCATCACTATCGTCTGACCTTCTTTGTTTAGCTCAAGAAATGTTTTGAGTACTACTTCTGAAGTCTCACTATCGAGGTTTGCAGTTGGTTCATCTGCAAAAATAATCTTTGGTTTATGCGCGATTGCTCGAGCGATTGAAACACGTTGTTGCTGACCTCCTGAGAGTTGACTCGGTAGGTTTTCATATTTTCCAGCAAGTCCGATGCGTTCTAGTGACATATGTGCTGCTTTTTCAGCATCACTACGAGACATACCTTGCATAATAAGTGGAATCATAACGTTCTCTGTTGCGGAAAGCTCTGGTATAAGTGCGTAGTCTTGGAAGATATATCCGAGCTCTTGAAGTCGCATCGTGGTACGTTTTTCGGTATCTAAACTCGTAGCCTCTACGCCGTCTATGTACACCTCACCAGAAGTAGGATCATCCAAAAGTCCGAGTTGGTACAGAAGTGTTGACTTCCCTGAGCCAGAGCGTCCTGTAATCGCCACGAATTGACCTTGTTTTATTTCAAAGTTTAGACTGTTGAGTGCGATGAGTACTGAGTCACCACTTTCGAACTTTTTTACTAATTGCGTTGCTTTAATCATAGTGTTGTTTTAAAAATTTTGGCGGAGATACTATTTTCTACCGAGAATTGCATCGAGCGTGTTTTGCTTTACGACAATGCGTGCCGGAATATAACCAGCAATCAATGTTGCAATCATAAGCATTCCTGCACGGAAGAGTGTGCTCCCGAGCTCGGCAACAAGGATTCCGTCACTAAATGGGAACTTGATTGGGTTTGCGTCAACATACGGCACAAGTACACCATAGAGTACTGCCAGTCCAGCCACAATTCCGATACTCGCATAAAATACTGACTGGAGAACGTATGCAAATTCGATAGCGACTGCATTGATCCCGATTCCTTTCAAAATCCCGATAAACTTTCTCCGCGTAATAGCGTTTACAAAAATCACGATAAAAATAGTGATGGAAGCAACCACAAGACCAATAGAACCTACCACGTTACCTAGAAGAGCGAATGTCGCTTTAATATCGAGAAGAAACTTTGGTAAGGCTTCTTCTGCTGTTTGCACCCGTGCTACTTCGCCAGCACGACCTGCCTTGAGTGTGTTTTTTACCGTGGTGGAATCGACACCAGGCTTGAGTGCAATCGCGATTTCATCGACATTGTAATCTGTCCGTCCGATGAATGAACGGAGAGTCGTATCGAGCATGAAGACGCGACTGTCTACCTCACCTGCTTTACTGCGGATAATACCGATGATAGTCATCTCTTTGATATTTCCATTGATAGTGATTCTCACTTTGTCACCTACCGCTACATTTTCAAGCAAAGAAAATCCTGGAGATTCGACAGGGACATACTTTTTAAGGAGGTCTGATCCTAAGACAATACTGTCCGTATCGCTTGGGGTGAGAAATCGTCCTTCAATAATTTTTGAAGCAACTCCGGTTGTATTTTCTTCGTTAGTAGGATTAATACCGGTGATTGAACCCCCTGCACTGTTTGGTGCATCAGTGACTCGAACACGCTCTTTGTACCCGGCTTCTACTCTTCCGCCGATGATATACCGTGCAGAATAACTTTGTATCCATGGGAGATTTTTGATTTGCTCGATCACAGTAGGACTATCCTCGATGTAACTTTTTTTCGGGAGCACCGAGATAATAATGTCACCCGCATATGCTGTTTTGTATACAACTTCAGATCCCTGGATAAGGCCGACAAGTACTCCACGTACTACGACGAGGTTCAAAAACGTGAGCATCATCACAAAGATGATAAGACCAGTAGTCGCATAAGAGGATCGCTTTACCTGGCGTATAGCAAGAAACCACCCCACTCTGAGGGCGGTTACAAAGTTTTTAAAACGGTCACGTGCTCGCTTCATATAGTGAAGTAAACACTATACCAGTATACTTGATTAGTCAAGGATACCTGCCCGCCTAAGTTTTCGAGTATCAGAAAATTTTGGCGCGCGATTTTTACTACTCCACCCAAGGAATTGGATACTGCTCAAACTGTGAAAGTAACCCTCTGTCATACATAATTCGTGAAAATGCTTCTGCCTCCCAGAGCGCCCCGTTGATAGCGATATGCGGACGTGGTTCTTTTGGAATACCTACATATGTCATAACAGTATCTGAATTTAAATTACTTTTATGATGAAGGAGTGGCGGTTCGATTCCACTTTGCTCCATATGTATAAAGCATGCAGTGTGGAGATCAAGACTTCTTGAAGAAAGTATATAGTTCTCATGCGCACGTTCTGCAGCGTGTCTCAAAAAACTCAAATCAAATGATGGGTTGTGCCCCGCAAGCACAAAATCATCACGACTCGTAAGCCAATCGATAAACCGTAGGTACAAAATTTCTTCGGTTTGTTTATTTCCATCCTTAATCTCTGCTTCGGTGTATCCGTTCACAAGTAAGGCTTCTTCATGTACGTGCGCACCATCCCAAATCCTGCATTCTTCATAGAAGATTGCAGTTGGGTCTTTCATGTCTACAGCACCAATACTCACTATAGAGTTTTTTACCGGGTCAGTTCCTGAAGTTTCGATATCGAAGATAATCATGTTAGCTAAGTATTAGCTGATAGGTTTCGACCTAAATTTCTTAGCGGTACTCAGATTTAGAAATTGGAAGTGCCCTTGTGGCATAGTTGATAGTAATACTCTCTATAACTTTACATCAAATAGAAACTTCTTGGTTAACTCCTAACTCCAAACTAACAACTCTGATCTGCCAACTACTCTTCTTCCCTCTTGCGGAAATGGAATACAAACATGTTGCGTGGAGACCACTCGAACCACGTTGTCGCACAATCTTCGTAGAGACAGAAACCATCATCCTGCCCACTGAGGTTGTAACTGAGGCTGTAGATAATTTGGTTACCATCTGAGTCCGTAATTGGCCTCATAGCAATATGTAGAATTTCATTTGAAGGTTGATCTGTATATGTGAGACGATAACTTGGTCCTGTGTCTGGTGGGCAGAGTTCAAGTCCGAGAGCCTCAGCTCGTTCGAATATCTGGACAGTGGTTGCGTCAGTTTCAAACCCTAAATCTGCAACAGTGAGACAGATGAGATTTAGGTGTTCACGGTGTGGAGATACCACGAAGTCAGAGTTATCCAGCGTAGAGTATGTGTAGTCTGAGATATTGAAATCCTGTGCTTTCAGGTCTGCGATGAGCTCTTCTTTTGACTTTCCGCCAACTTCAGCACCGTCTATTCGGAATTTCTTTTCTGGAAATGAAGTATAAATATATTCAATGGTTTCTGGGAGTTTTTGAAAGATACCTGGTTCAAGCTTGCCGACATAGGCTTTTGTGTCTTCAGTGATTTCAGTAACATTGTGCGCAATCTGCTCTTTCGTACACTCAAAGATAATAGACATGTCCGTCTCAGGATTGCGATGTGCTCGAAGTTCTGCAATGCGGGGGTCTTTTTTGTATCCGAAACCTTGGATAGAGGAGTCGATTTCATAGAGGAAGGTGAGATCGTCTTTGGTGAATGACTCATCTTTTTCTTGTTTGTGGATGAGATTGGTGAGCATACGCATATCTTCACTTTTCTTGCGGTATGTATCTGCTTCACTTCCGAATTCACTCAGTTTTTCATCGAGTACTTCCTGCATGAGAGGCTCTACTCCTTGGTGTGGAAGCACTCCTCGTACTTCTCCGATCTTGTTGTCTCCATCCATACGGATAGCAAGACGAGGTTGAGTAGGTTCTCCGTGTGAGTCGTTGGTGTAGTAGACATAAAAGTCACCGCGTTCTATCTGTGTCTCTGCAGTTGATCTTCCTGCAGTACACCAGCCAGTACCTTTGCCTGCGAGAGATTGATAGAGTGTTTCTGCTGCACCACTCTCACCTTGTTCATATTTGACCCATTGTCCCTTGATCTCTTCCCTGCCTTCCATGGAAGCGGCGAGGGATTTTGAGGTAAGCTCTGCGTAGAGTGTTGGGAACTTTTTGTCGAAGTCACGGATAGGAGCGGACACTGCTTCGATCTTTTGGTTTATGTCCAAAATTTTGTTTTTTATCTGCTCAGCTTCTTCATCTTTTATCGCTTTTAGTAGGTTTTTTAGTCTGTTTTTTTCTGTTTTGAGTTCTTGGAGCTCGGTCTGTACTCCCTTCAAGGTTTCCGGATACTGCTCATACAAATCTGCAATTTGTGCAAGCGATTCTCGGTAAATATCTGGGAACGGTGCGACAGTAGTTGCAGTTCATACTTTGTATTCACCTCGTTCTTTATCAAACTGAGAGAGTTTTGTTATCTGTGTCCATGCATAATACTTAAACCATGTTGGATACACCGCATCATCTGAAGAGAGATAGTCTATCCATGCATCAAGGGAGTGTTTCTGATCTTCGATCGCTACATTCATCATTCGCTCTCTCACATCTGCTGGTATGTGCTCTACGGGTTGACCACGCTCTCGTGCAATGCGCTGTTGGAGTTCAAAGTATGATTCGGGAAAGTTCTCCTTCTTGATGATAAGTGCATCATGTATTCTGTCATGCACCATGTCGAGATTGCGTTCACGGACACGTTCATCGTCATTGAGAAAAATGTTTTCGAGTCTATCGGTATATGCGTCAATTCTATCTGTTGGATTGTCAGGGACACGCTCATCTGTTTTTCTTTCCTGCTTCTCTACTGCATCTTGTACCGATTCACTGGTGTGGAGTTCTGGATGTTTGATATGGAGAGGGTGTTTTTCCATGGGGTAATTGTATCAGAAAATGTGACCAGATATGTACAGACACTACAACTATCCACATATACGCTATAGCGTATATGTGGATATCAAGGTGTCAACCTGGCAGGTTGACACCTTGATGAATGAAATTTTAGTTGAGAGGTGTCTTGAAGGTGGCTCAAGATAATAGTATTAACTCCTAACTCCAAACCAATAACTCTAAACTCCTAACTTCAAACTAACAACTCTAAACTCCCAACTATTTCAGTCCTTTACAATTAGCTGCTGGAGTAAGTCCAGCCTTTCGCGCATCATAGATCGAAGCATACGTTACAAGGTTTATAGGCGATATTCTTTTTGCTCCTGAGCACCAAGGGTAGTGGTACTTTGTTCCAGATTTTGAGGCGACCACGATATCTCCTGTGTTTTCAGAAACACTCGATATATTTTTCTGTGCTGGTGTTGTCGAGGTGACATTTACCTTTGTATCGGTAGGAACCGTACTGGTACTCACCCCTTTCACCGCACCCTGTTCTGGATAGAGTATTTTCACTTGAGTATCTTGAGCTGTAAGTGTAGTAAGTTTTCCTACCCCATATGCAAGAAGTCCAATAAGAATAATGATGGCCGAAACTACGAGCCTGTCTTGGGTAAAGAGAGCTTTTGGGCTGTTTTTAGGTACAATATCAAATTCTTCTTCAATTATTTGAGTTTCTGTATCCTCGTATACCCGATGTTTCGAGCCAATATCCCGAGTCAGGGACTTGATTTCTGCTCTATCTTCTTTTATACTCATGGCTTACTGTTTATATAAGCGATTCTAACAGATTAAAGAGAATATACTATGGCAACCAAGAAAGCCGGTGGGTCAACAAAAAACGGAAGAGATTCCAATCCTAAATACCTCGGTATTAAGGTCACTCCAGGAGCATATGCTCGTGTTGGGTCTGTTTTGGTACGTCAACGCGGAACCGATGTGCTTCCCGGTAAGAATGTAAGTATCGGACGCGACCACACTATCTTCGCTCTCAAAGAAGGAACTGTTGAAATGAGTTACAAGCGTAAAATGCATTTCGACAACAAGATTCGAGTTAAGAAAGTCATCAGTGTTGTTTAAAGAAGAATAAGGAATGATGAATAATGAAAAAACAGACCGACGGTCTGTTTTTTTCGAATTAAATCCTCATTCACTATTCCCTATTCCTCATTCTTCCCTTACTATTCTTTCGGAACAATATTGAGAGTAAATTCTGCATCCTTCCCTTCCACTGAAACTTTAATGATATGTTCACCAACTTCCTTGATCGGTTTCTCGAGCTTGATATGCTCAGCACTGATCTGAAGTCGAGTCTGTGCTTGGATAAGCGTAGCGATTTCTTCTGCGTGGAGTCCGGCAAATAGATGCCCCTTATCGTTTGCTTTTTCACTGACTTCTACATGAGCTCCTTTTAGATCCGCAATGTTCTTCATCAAAAGATCTTCCTTGATTTTCTTTTCTGCACTCATCTGTGCGCGCATCGTTTCAACACTTTTTACAGTTGATCCAGTTGCGATTTGAGCAAGTCCGCGTGGAATAAGAAAGTTGACTGCATGTCCGTCGGACACTTCTTTTACTTCAAACTTCTTACCAATTTTTGCTACATCTTTCAGTAATATTACTTTCATAGTTCTTGTTATTGTATTAGATTCCCGATTGTACCCGAAACTCTACCTTTGTCTACTACTGTACAGTACCATCTAGCAGTATTTGAACAGCTTTATTTTTCTGAGGATCTATATTCTTTGCAGCATCTTCCTTTGTGTATTTCACTGGGAAGGTTGGTTCAATACCATTGAGTGAAATCGAATTACCCTTAGGGGTCAGCCATCGTGCGATCGTTACTTTGAGTGAGGTGTCGGGAGTGATACTTACGAGCTCTTGTACTGAGCCTTTTCCAAATGTTTTGTCCCCAACAAGTGTAGCAATTCCTTGTTCGTTCAGTGCTCCAGCAAGGATTTCAGATGCTGATGCAGAACCACTATCTACAAGAATAACAAACTTGAGTTCTGGACTAAATATGTCGTACCCACGACTGCGATAAGTAATCTCTTCCTTTTTTGTACCAAAATCTTCTCGTACAATGATTGTACCAGGTGGCAAAAACCAACTTGCCATGTCGATAGCAGCTTCTAGATATCCACCAGGATTTCCCCGGAGGTCCAAGATAAGCTTGTCAGTTCCTGACTGTACGAATTCTCGAAGCGCTTTTCGGAATAGGTCCGGTGATTGTGCAGAGAAGCTATAGAGTTCTATTACAAAGATTCCGTCAGGGCGCAGTTCTGTACTTATAGTAGGAATATCAATCTGTGCTCTCACGACAGGGACATCAAACGCATCTTTTGTTCCTGCACGAAGGATATTGAATACCACAGTCGTACCTCCTTTTCCTCGGATTTTCATAACAGATTGCTCCGTTGTCCAGTTATAAGTTGATTGTCCGTCAATTTTTAAAATTTTGTCTTTTGGTTCTATGCCCGCATTGTACGCAGGAGTACCTTTGAGAGGTGCGATAACAGTAAGAACTCCGTCTTGCAACCCGATTTCCATACCCACACCTTCAAAGTTTCCTCGAACATCACTTTCAAATATCTCATTTTCAACTGGAGGAAAGAATACAGTATATGGATCGTTGAGAGATGCCGCTAGACCTTCGATTGCACCCCACACCTTATCTTGTTCCGTTACTGGCTCCGATGAACTGGCAGTTGTTCCTACAAACTTTTCATTGAGTGTGTTCCATGCTTTCCAAAATGCTGCAAAATCTACAGACGATGGTTTCCCTGTTTCTTTGTTTTCGATCAAGATGGATGGTAGTGCAGGAGCAGACTTTTTTCCAGCGCTATATCCTCCAAAAAAAACGAGCGCAACAACACACAGTGCAGTAAGCGCTGTCGAAACATTTTTTTGATACGATTTCATATCTGCAGTTTAATTTAAATTTTTCTAAACACTAAGTGACAAGCAGTATATCAAAAATATGAAAGACACAAAAGGAAAAGTTTTCTGTATAAAAATGAGATTTACACACTTTATATGGTGAGCGTAGCGCTCTGATGATATGATTGTTAGAGCATGATCAATCGTTATCACTACAAAGACACGGTGTGGGTAGATATCACCCAGCCGACTGAAGATGATATTTCAACAGTACTCTCTGAGTTCCATATTAGACCATCTATTGCAAATGAGCTTCTTTCGCCGTCTGTAAAATCACGCGTAGAACTGCACAATGACTATATCTATCTTATTCTTCACTTCCCTGCATTCAAGCACAGTCATAGTTTTGAGAATAAACAAGAAGTCGATTTTATAGTAGGTAAAAATTTTCTTATCACTGCGCGCTATGACACAATCGACCCTATCGATAAGTTTGCAAAAATAGTCGAAGTCAACACGATACTCGACCGAGGTATCGAAGAAAATTGCACAGCAGTAATTTTTTTCGGAATACTTCAAGAGATTTACCAGTCTCTTGTACATGAACTCGAATATATTGAGTCATGGCTTGGAAATATAGAGCAAGGGATTTTTGCAGGTGAGGAAAAAGAAATGGTGTATTCAATATCTGAAGTAAGTCGCAACCTTCTCAATTTCAAAAAAGCCACGGACTTTCATGCAGAAGCTCTCGAGTCGCTCGATGTATACGGAGGAAAGCTGTTTGCTGAACATTTTTCCTATCATGTACGAAGGATTAAAAATGAATACTCAAAGATAACCCACCATATACAAAATAACTGGGACTCAATGACAGAGCTTCGTGAGACTAACAATGCACTCCTTTCCACGAAACAAAGCGAAATTATGAAAAATCTTACGATTGTTTCATTTATCACGCTTCCTCTCTCATTGTTTGCGGCACTTTTTGGAATGAATACAAGCTCAACCCCTATCGTTGGGGGTTCAAATGATTTCTGGATTATCCTCTCATTTATGGCACTTGGCGCAGCAACTTCACTTGTCTTCTTTAAATATAAGAGGTGGTTCTAACTTCTCAATTCCCTCTTTTTTGTGTAGTCTAGTATCAATATGGAACATGAAAATCCTTTAATATTCAAAAATACACTGACAGGTATACTGGAGAAGTTTGAGCCAATCAATCCAGGTAAAGTGACGATGTATAACTGTGGACCTACAGTATACAACACGGCACATATTGGAAATTTGAGAGCATATCTATTTGCAGATACGATTAAGCGCGCACTTCGCTTCAATGGCTATGAAGTGAATCAAGTGATAAATATCACTGATATCGGACATCTTCAAAGTGACGGTGACGACGGTGACGACAAAATGACGAAAGCTCTCGTGCGTCTTGGTAAACCACTGACACTAGAAGCAATGCGTGAAGTTGCAAATATATATTTTGAAAGTTTCAAAAAAGATTTACAAAAGCTCAATATATTGCCACCAGATCATTTTCCGTTTGCCAGTGATCATATAGCTGAAGATATCACACTCGTTCAAGTACTTATCGACAAAGGATTTACATACACAACGAGTGACGGAATATATTTTGATACAACAAAGGATCCTCACTATGGAAAACTAGGTGGAAGTACAAGTACTGTGGACGATCAATCGCGAATAGGAACACATGCTGAGAAGAAAAACTCTCGTGACTTTGCTTTATGGAAATTCAATACTGAACTCGGATATGATGCAGAGTTTGGAAAAGGTTTCCCTGGTTGGCACATCGAGTGTTCTGCAATGAGTATGAAATATCTTGGAGAAACTTTTGATATTCATACGGGAGGTATCGATCATATTGCGATTCACCACAACAACGAAATCGCTCAATCGGAAAACGCCACCGGTAAACCCTTTGCTCATGTGTGGATGCACTCAGCATTTGTGAACATAGATGGGGGTAAAATGGCAAAGTCAGAAGATAATGTTATTACCTTACAAACACTCATTGATAGAAACATTCTTCCACTTTCGTATCGCTACTGGTTACTCCAAGCACGGTATGATACTCAAGTACAATTTTCCTGGGAAGCACTTGAGAGCGCACAGATAGCATACATAAAATTAATCAAGTTATTTATTTACTACAAGAAATTTCAAGATCCGAGAGATATAGGTTCTTCTTTGGAATATTATAATCTATTGCGTGATGCAGTGAATAACAATTTAAATACTCCACATATACTTTCACTGTTATGGATGTATCTATCTGACACCAAAAACAATATCGATGAGAGGGCTGGAACCATGAGTAATTTTGACGAAATACTCGGACTAAATCTTGAGGGTATGAGCACACTCGAGCGTTTTCATGATCAAAACATCGACACTCTTCCTCACAATATACAAGATCTTATTCAGGAAAGAGAAACTGCACGAAAAAACAAAGATTGGCAAAAATCAGACGAGCTCCGCGATGCCCTCCATAAGCTCGGCTACACACTCGAAGATAGTTCTGAAGGGTTGAAAGTATCTCTCATGTAGCTCTCCCCAGCTTAGTAACAGCATATGCATATATAGATTTTGTGCGTGATAGTCCATGAATGGTAGTATTGGTGCATGAGTAATTTCCCAGTGAGAGATAGAGTACGCATTCCTCCACAGAGCCTTGATGCAGAGATGGCATTTCTTGGCTCTATTATGTTGCGCCCAGATGCTGTGTACGAAATCCTCGACACAACAACTCCAAAATCTTTTTATGCAGAAAAGCACGCTATTATTTTTGATGGAATGCTTGAGCTTTTGGGAAAACGAAGTCCGATAGACCTTGTATCGCTTTCAAACATGCTTCGTGAAAAAAATATTCTCGATCAAATCGGTGGTGCGACGTACCTTACTGAGCTCGTAAACACAGTTCCGTCGTCTGCAAATATAAAACACTATGCAGATATCATGCAGAAGAAATACATGATGCGAAGATTGATAGAAGCATCAGAATTTATTTCGCATTTAGGATACGACGAGAGTACTGAGATTGATGAGCTTCTCGATAAAGCTGAAAAGCAGGTTTACGATATTACAAACTCTGGCTCTGTGCACAAATTTGTTCATTTGAAAGATGAACTTGGTAAAGCGTGGGAACGCATCGATGATTTACAAAACCGCAAAGAAGGTCTGCGTGGTGTGTCGACCGGTTTCCCTGAGCTCGACAATAAACTTGCAGGATTGCAACGTTCTGACCTCATCATCCTTGCCGCACGACCATCTATGGGAAAGACTTCCCTCGCACTCGATATCGCACGTATGAGCGCGATCAACCACGGAACCAAAGTTGGAATCTTTTCTCTCGAAATGGCATCAGAACAGCTCGTGGACCGTATGCTCGCAGCACAGTCAAATGTTGATGCATGGAAACTCCGTACGGGAAGGCTTTCTCGTGAAGAAGAGTTCGCCTCTATCAGACAGTCACTCGACAAACTTTCTCAAGCAAATATTTTTATTGACGATCAACCAGGAAACAATATATTGAAAATGCGTTCAACAGCACGAAGACTCAAGAGTGAAAAAGGTCTCGACTTAATCATCGTCGACTACCTTCAGCTTATGCTTCCTACAAATGCTCGGAATAACGACAATATGGTCCAACAAGTAACAGAGATTTCGCGATCCCTCAAAAACCTAGCACGCGACCTCGATGTGCCGGTCCTCGCGCTCTCACAACTTTCTCGTGCAGTAGAACAGCGCGGGGGAAGACCACGACTCTCAGACCTCCGTGATTCAGGATCCATCGAGCAGGATGCAGACGTCGTACTCTTCATTCACCGCGAGGACAAATATAAAGACGAAGCAGAAAAGGATAACATTGCTGAAATCCTAATCGAGAAGCACCGAAATGGAGAGACAGGAAAAGTTGACCTCTACTTTAATCAGAAAAAGGCGACATTCCAGTCAATCGATAAATCACATCTAACTGGTGTTGCGAAAGAGTTTAATGATTTTTAGAATAGTAAAAAGCAAAACAACTAACAATGGATTCAATTCAACGACTCATCAGACTTTTTTCTGAATTTCCCGGTATAGGACCAAGACAATCGAAACGATTTGTCTATTTTTTGCTTACTCGGCACAACGGCTACATCGAAGACCTCATTGAGAACTTAAAAAATCTAAAACGTGAGACGAGTTTGTGTTCATCATGCTTTCGGTATTTTCCTAAAAATGCAAACACCTCTACCGTATGTCCTGTCTGCGCAAATCAAGACCGTTCTGATTCCATACTCATGATTGTGTCTCGGGATGTTGATTTTGAAAATATGGAAAAAACAGGCGCATACGACGGCCGATATTTTATTCTTGGAGGTTCAGTGCCTATCCTCGAGAAGGAGCCAGAGAAAAGAATTAGGATTTTCGAACTATTGAAGACTATTGAAAAAAAATCTGCCGGTGGAACCTTGAAGGAGATCATTGTTGCAATGAGTGCGAATCCTGAAGGAGAAAATACCGGTGATTATATAAAAGAGAAAACGTACGATTTTGTAACTGCCCACAATATTACGATTAGTTTACTTGGTCGCGGACTTTCGACTGGTGCTGAGCTCGAGTATGCAGATGGTGACACACTCAAGAACGCTCTCAAGAATAGACAGTAAAAATACAGTTGATAGTTGCTAGGTTATAGTCGATAGTTTTATACAAAACAAAACCCCATGTACAAGCAGATTTTGCTTATACATAGGGTCATTCTACCCAAACAACGCGATTGTAGAACTTCACAAGGAGAGTAAAGATCGCAACGATGATCGAAAATGTTACGATGATCACAACAGATTTGAAGTGGAATACGGCAACAAGTTCCTTTTCATAGCGGGATGCCAGAATAATAGGAAGTAAGATTGCCAACACCATGAGATGTGGCATCACAAGCTTAATTCCCCACCAAAAGATACGATTCATTGCCGAAAACATTGCGACTCCTTTGTAGTAGTTTAACGAACATTCTATCTGTCTATATTATAGCATGTAAAGATATTTTGTCAAGTTATGCACCTGTCATGCTTTTCCTCTTGTTATTCTATACAAAATCAAAAAATAGTGGTATTTTTTCTAGAGATAGAGCCGAAACCGACGGTGGATATGAAAAATTCATAAACGGTATGAGGCCGTTCTTTGAATGGAGCATTATGCTCTCTTACCAAATCGGAGGAGGTAGACATATGTATGGACTCTGGAAACTAAGACAGATGGACAAGGCATCTGTATCCTCACCACTGCTGTTGAGGTTGTGGAATGGGAGCCGAATCTTCAAGGTTCAAGCAGCACTTGAAGCAGAAGAAATGTTCACGTTTGTTTCTGTGATTTTCGTTGTTGTAGTGTACTTTTCAGTGTTTGTTTCATCTGTTGTGTTGTGGAATTGGTTAACGGCTGGGGTTGTAGCATATTCATTAGTTGTAATTGGGTATGTGTACAACACTATCAGAAGTCTGCACTTTCAGTACATGTTTGATTGTATGAAACTGAACGCTTTGTTTCCGAACCCTGGAAAGGCGACAGAAGGTGAATTGCGTGATTTTGCACAGCATTTTCTGATCGGACGCGCAGGTGAGATTCTCAAACGAGAGAAAGCACAGCACGGTAACACGCTTACCGTTGATATCGGCATCGGATTACTCCGTACCGTGTCTTTCAAGTATTTTGAATTGTTCACTCGACTTGGAATTGTAAGCGAAGAATACGGATACTATTTCGATGAAGCTCAGGGACAGTTCAAGCTTCATGTCGAAACTGGAAATTCTGACCCGTATACTTTGCAAGGAAACTGCGGTTTAGTTCCACGTGCACAGCCTGCAGCATGAAAACACAAATCCCCCAACAAGCCTAGGCTTGTTGGGGGATTTTCATATTACAAAAGAGCCGTCAACCTATGTTCTAGGTTGACGGCTCGTACTTACTCATTTACACGTTCATCCAACGAATGGTGCTGACACCGCCCACTTCTTCATAGCGAACGTTGGAAACACCACTGTACCGAATCATCGATGGCTCGTGTGCAGTTCCTTCTGCATAGTTCACGAAGCGACGAGTGGTCGTTCCGGAAACTGCCGGAGCTGCTGCTTGCACAGGTGCAGGCAAAACAACAGGCGGAGAGACAGGTACTGGTGTCTGCTGCACGTATTGTGCAGCCGGTACTGGTGTCACCACCGGAGCCGGTTGCACAGCATATGTCGCAGGTCCAGGATTACGATCTCTCCACAATCTGTACAACAAGTACAGAATGAGTGGAACAATCAATAGTCCAGCGAGCAGCGCGAGCAACCAAAGCCCATCCTTCAGTCGGTCCGCGAGGAACGACCACAGTCGACGAGTGTTGCTTTCCAATATTCCGGGCAAGCTGTCACTCTCTGTGACAGACTTGTCTCGCACCTGTGAATCACTCGTTGGAGGAAAAAGACTTGAAAGGAGACGTGCAATATCAGCAGCACTCGTCCTCCCTATTGCAGGTGCGGACTGAACCTGCTCCACAAGGCGATTGCCACAGCTTGCCTTGTAGCGAACGTGTCCCGCAGTGTCGACCAGGACATACTGTCCGGCCGGAATCGTTTCAAACACGAAACGATTCCGTTCCCTGTACCAGTTGTACCCAGTCCAGTCGTGCTCCAACTTGATGGGGCGGACCTGGAGTGTCGCCATTTGAGCTACGGTGAGTGGTCCTCTCATGACGGGGAATACCTCGATGTCAGACATCGGCGGAATTGCCGATACTGTTTTCTGTCCGACAAGTGGCAGTGCCACAAGTACTGACAGAACGAGCGACTTGAACCACGTGTTCATAGAACTCCCATGCAGGCATACGTACGCATACAGGCATACTGCACTCTTCGTGTATTTCACGAAAAGCAGAAATTATACGAGAAATCTCATATAGTTTCTGCTTTTCGTGATCGTAGTGAAAAGAACTATATATTTCTATTATACCATATTTAGTAACACTGTCAATAGTCTAGCTTTCTTCTGCTTTCAGTCGCTTTTCAAGCTCGACTATTTCATCGCGTAACAGTGCTGCTGTTTCAAAATCAAGAATCTTTACAGACGCATTCATTTGTATTTCTTTCTGACGAATCAGTTTCCGTGGGTTTTTCTTGAATGCGTTTTGTTCGAGTGCAAGCTGTGTAAATACAATTTTTTTATGATCACGATTGAGTTCCTCTGTAATATCTTTAATACGCTTAATGATTGTTTTTGGAGTAATGCCGTGCTCTTTATTGTAGGCAAGCTGTATGGTGCGTCGGCGATTTGTTTCTCCGATTGCACGTTCCATAGATCCTGTCATCCGGTCTGCATAGAGCGTCACAGTCCCCTCTGTGTTTCGTGCGGCACGACCAATGATCTGAATCAGTGCAGTTTCAGACCGTAAAAATCCTTCTTTGTCTGCATCAAGAATCCCGATAAATGTTACTTCTGGAAGGTCGAGTCCTTCTCGAAGTAGATTGACTCCTACGAGTATGTCGAATTCCCCTTTTCTAAATGCGGTCAAAATTTCGATACGCTCAATGGTCTTCACATCACTGTGAAGATACTGTGATTTTATTTTCTTCTCCTTCAAGTATTCAGAAAGATCCTCAGCCATTTTCTTGGTGAGCGTAGTTGCAATCACACGACCACCTTTCTTTATCTTTCTTTCTGCTTCTTCAATAAAATCTACAATCTGCCCTTTATACGCACCTTTTTCTTGTACGGGTTTAATCGTAATGATTGGATCGACAAGTCCTGTAGGTCTGATGACTTGCTCGACAACCTGTTCGGTGTGTTCAGCTTCATACTTTCCTGGTGTGGCTGACGTAAAAATAACTTGCCCAACTCGCTTTTCAAATTCATCGAACTTGAGTGGTCGATTGTCTTTTGCTGATGGAAGACGAAATCCGTGTTCTACCAGTGTTTGTTTTCGTGCTTGGTCACCGTTGTACATTCCACCGATTTGAGGAATCGACACATGGGATTCGTCGATGATAGTAAGGAAGTCAGGTGTACCATCTGATTTGTGTGGAAAATACGAAAGCAGTGTGTCAGGTGCCTCTCCTTCTTTTTTGCCTGCAAAATGCCTGGAATAGTTTTCGATACCATTACAATATCCAACCTCTTTGATCATGGCGAGATCGTATGTCGTCCTTCGACGCAACCGTTCCTCCTCAAGAATCTTTCCTTCTTTTTGAAATTTCAAAAGCTGAGCATCAAGTTCTCGCTTAATATCTTTTGCAGCACGAAGCGCTGCTTCTGGTGCGGTGATAAAGTGTTTTGCCGGAAACAAAAAGAATACCTGCACATCAGCGAGTATTGTGCGGGAAATCGAATCAATTTTCTGTATTGAATCGATGGTGTTCCCTTCCATTTCAATGCGATACACAACTTTTTCTGACACTGGCATGATCTCAATCGCATTGCCGAGCGCGCGAAACGTACCAGGGGTAAGGTCTGCATTGGTACGAGTAAAGTGAATATCGATGAGCTTGCGGATAAACGTATTGCGAGGCATCGAGTCTCCCTTTGCAATCTTTAGGTTTACTTTTTCATATTCTATAGGGTTACCGAGACCATAAATACATGACACTGATGCGACGATAATGACATCTTTTCTGGTAAGGAGTGCTTGGGTCGATGCATGTCGTAGACGCTCGATTTCTTCGTTAATCTGAGCTTCTTTCTCGATATAAGTGTCTGTAACAGGCATGTATGCCTCTGGTTGGTAGTAATCGTAGTACGAGACGAAGTAGTGCACTTCGTTGTCAGGAAAGAATTCTCGGTACTCCTGTGCGAGTTGAGCAGCGAGCGTTTTATTGTGTGCGATGACGAGTGTCGGCTTCCCGATTTGCTCTATGACGTTTGCAGCAGTAAATGTTTTCCCTGACCCAGTCACACCTAAAAGAGTCTGGTAATGCAGACCTTCCTTAACTCCCGCTACAAGCTCTTTGATTGCTTTCGGTTGATCCCCTGCAGGACTATGTGAGTTTTTTATTTTAAATACAGTATCTCCTTTCATGCAAAACAAGTATACCGTTCAACATATAAATAAACAAAAACCGCACGTCGTGTAACGTGCGGCGGTCGGTATTGTTATACCGACGATGGTTTTACCCTTTGAGACTCTCATTGGTAACAGTCACCCGAAAGGAGCTGGATCCTCTTGGATTACTTTTCGGAATGACAGTCACAGTCGACTTGCCCAGATTGCCAGCCTTGTAGAAGACGAGCACTTGAGCGTAACGAACATTCTCGGAATCCGTATTGACGTAGCAATACGGCGAATCGAGAACGACAGCCTCACCCTGTACTGAATAACTGATTTCATCACAGACGTTTGCAATGCCTGCAGGCACATTGAACGTCAGCACATTGACATACGACTGTCCGGGCACCGGATTAACACTGAAATCCGATGGATTGAAACGCGGAAGTACCAGCAGTGGTGTCACAACCGGCGCATCCGTGGGCCCAGTGATGTAGTTGTTCACGCAACCGGTGAACACCAGCATTGTGGACAGCACCATCATGACAGCGCGCATACAGATCTTCATGTGAGCCTCGTAGGATTGAAAGGACAAACTTAGGTGAACTTTTTATATTATAGCATATATATTACTAATGTCAATCTTTTTGCAACAAACAACCGTAATTTGTAATTCGCAATAGACATACATTCAAACGCTTCTCTTCCTCTTTTGTTGCGCGGACCGAAAGATTCAGTTTCTGAGATTACATTTTCTAATTGTTGTTTGAGTGCATCATAGTAAATTATATTTAAATAAAAAAACCGCACGTCGTATAACGTGCGGTGGGATTGAGACAGTACTTACTGGGTAGTTATGAATGCAAAAATCGAATCAGCCGAGAGGTCTCCGTGACTTCTTTTTACGGAGCTTAGTGCCAGGAGTCGCGTGCAACTTGCGGGAAGGATTTGTTTCTGAAACTCGTAACTGATGACGGTGGTTTGCTTCTGTATGCGCTGTGGACTGATCCCAGTGAGCGATACAATACCGTTCTGTGTGTCTGCAGTTTGTTTCAGGTATTGATACCCACAAGAATGGATCAGCATCCAAATATTCGTATTCGAATGTAATCACTCTTGGATCAATACCAATCTCTCCATACGTGTTCCCGATGATCTGCTCTACGTGTGATCGTACCACTGAAGGGATACGATCTGCATACGTGAGCAACACTCGTCCACTGCTTACCGATACTTTCCAAGATACAGATTGCATGAGATCGTAACGCTTCTTTCGAAGTGCAGAGACTGGCGGAATTGCGACGAAGTCACACAGGAGTGAAACAGCTAAACCTGTTTTTTCAAATACAAGCGGAACTGTGATAGCAGTGACGACAAGCAGTGCAACAAAGTAGATTTGATGTGCATACTCATCTTGCCATTTCTTTCGCATCTTCTCGCGTGCACCTTCGAGTTCTGTATTCTTGAACGACTCTACTTCACTCGTTCGATATACAGGAATACCGAGAAGCATGATGAGCCTAGCTAAGCTGTGATACTTGATATCACTTTCTCTGATTATCTTGTGAATCGGTCTACTGATAAGCGGTTGAGCCACAGAATCCCCTGTGCGTGAAGTGTATATATGTACAATCTAGGTAGAACACTATCAAAACTGAGGAAGTCAGCAAGTAGTTTATTCTTTTTGAGAGTGTGCTTGATAGTCACGTAAAAATGATTCTTTAAACTCAAAAAACGTGCCGTCGAGGATTGTAGAACGCATACGGGCAACAAGATGTGAGATGAAGTGAAGGTTGTGAATACTCGCGAGTGTTCCAGCGAGCATTTCTTTTGCATGAAATAAATGGCAGACGTAGCTCCTACTTACATGGGTACAGGTATAGCACGCGCATTCAGTGTCTATCGGTGTAAAGTCTTCACGGTATTTTGCATTGGCTATATGCATCTTTCCGAATCGAGTAAACAGTGTCCCGTTTCTGCCATTTCGAGTTGGTGATACGCAATCAAATAAATCTACACCATTTTGTACTCCTGCAAATAAATCTTCTGGCTCCCCGATTCCAAGCAAATGTCTCGGCTTTTCTTCTGGAAGTATCTCGTTTACCCATTTTACTGCAGTCGACATGTCTTCTTTTGCAAATGATCCACCGATTCCAAATCCGTCAAAACTATGTCCGTCCACAGTCTTCATATCAGCAATATAATGAGCGCTTCGTTTTCGCAAGACTTCATCGCGTCCACCTTGTACGATTCCAAAAAGTCCTTGCGACTCTGCATTATCTTTTGAGTGGTGGTAGTCGAGACTTCTTTGTGCCCAGCGGTGGGTACGATTGAGTGCTTCTTCTTGATAGCGGAGTGTTTCTACAGGTGATGTACATTCATCAAATGCAAAAATCATATCTGCGCCGATATTGTGCTGAATCTCGATAGATTTTTCTGGAGTAATGTAATGCAAATCTCCATTTAAGTGCGAGCGAAATGAAACACCATCTGCCCCAACTGTTGCAAGTCTCGGGATATCAGAATCGATAGAACGCTCAGGAATAAGAAAATTTGGGTCAGTGATCTTGGTCACCTTTCCTATTTCTTTTCCGTACGCTGAACCCATTGAAAACACTTGAAATCCTCCTGAGTCAGTCATCGTCGGACCACCCCAATTCATAAATGCATGCAGACCACCTGCACGTTTAATAATCTCATCACCTGGTTGGAGAAACAGGTGGTATGTGTTTGCGAGCACAACTTGCAGTCCTGCGTCACGGACTTGGTCTGGTGAGACAGACTTTACAGTCGCTTTGGTGCCAACAGCAACAAAAGCAGGTGTTTGTATCTCTCCATGCGGAGTACTCAAAACCCCTGCACGTCCAAGGGTATGTGGGAGTTTTTTTACAATATCGAAATGAATCGGTTTCTTTTTCATATAAGCATTGATATTTTCACCTTTCTCTGATTATATCAATAGGGTTGTTCTATCTCTCACATGGAGTATGTATGGAATATAAGTCTATCCAAGCTCGAGTCGCAGAAATTGTAGATGCGGTACAAAATCATGTATTGAGTGAGACACTCGATGAATGGAAACTTGATCAGAAAGAAATTGTGATTTTGAGAATCCAGATTGCAGCACTTTCAGATGAAGAATTTGATCGAGCAGATAGCTCGTACTTACTGCACCGTCTTGATCTGATCTTGCAATGCTGGGAGGAATTCAAAGAAATCAAAGAATCGCATTACGAGTTCTAATCAAAATCCCTGTTTCGCGCTTTGCGCGAAACAGGGATTTTCTTGTATTTAGTATAACTATCAACTCTCAACTAAAAACTCTAAACTGTATCTACCTTCCCTTCACTCCCACAAGCTCAACATCAAAGAGTAGTGTTGCATTTGGGGGAATACTAGTTCCCGCACCACTCTCTCCATACGCCATGTTCGGAGGAATAGTGAGTTTGCGCTTTCCTCCCACTTTCATACCAGCAAATCCTTTTTCCCAGCCCTGTATTACTTGACCCGCGCCAAGTACGAACTCGAGTGGCTCTCTTCCGATCGAGCTATCAAACTTTGTTCCATCTGTGAAGTATCCAGTGTAGTTCACAACCAGCGTTGCTCCACTGATTGCTTCTGCGCCAGTCCCTACTACAACATCTTGTGCGAGAAACCCTACCGTCGCATCCAACTGCATGTTTTGTGTATTCATACCACCTGTATTGACTCCTTCTTGCATAGCATCTCCGCTCGTTGTTTCTGTTGTGTTCATAGTAAGTGTTTCTGCTGATTGATCTTGAGCTCCTTGAAATAAATCAAGCATATTTCCTCCAAACGAAAAAAATGCTACCACTCCGATCGCTGCTGATATCGCAATCCATGTCTTCACATCTCTTTTGACTGGTTTTGTATCCATATTCATAGTTCAAAATTGTTATTAAATATGACTCTTGTATGCAAAAAATTGCAAAGAGTCACGAAACCTCTTACTATTGTATCAAATGGAAGAACATAAAAAAATACTAGCAACCCCAGAACCAGTTCACACAGATGTATTGACCAGTGTCGACATGCACGTCGCTACATCAGAAAGAATATATGAAATCGGCCGTGAATTCACGCAAGGGTTTGAATTCCTCGCTTCATACCCAAAATCTGTTACTTTTTTCGGTTCAACACAGTTTAAGGAGGATCACCCGTATTATATTCAAGCACGAAATCTTGCACAAAAAATCGTGCATGAGCTCGGCTACGCCGTGATAACTGGCGGAGGTCCAGGGATTATGGAAGCAGCGAATCGCGGTGCGCAAGAAGCAGGAGGAAAATCAATCGGATTAACGATTAGACTTCCGAAAGAACAAGTGATGAATCAGTACATGACGAATCATGTCGACTTCTACTATTTCTTTAGTCGTAAGGTGTGTCTCACCTACTCTGCTGAAGCATTTATCTACTGCCCTGGTGGATATGGAACGATGGACGAGTTTTTCGAAATCATCACACTCCTTCAAACACGCAAGATCCCTCAAGTGCCAGTGATTCTAGTCGGAAAAGAGTATTGGACAAAGATTATTGATTTTCTAAAAGATTCACTTCTTTCGCTCGCTACGATTTCCGAGGAAGATCTTTCACTCTTTCATATCGTAGATAGTGATGACGAGGTTATCTCTATTATACGCAATGCAAAAGTGCGTGAGTCCGTTCCCTACAAAGGGTTGAAAGTGAATCCTGTGGAACCAAGTGTAGATCTACCGCTCTACCAAAAGCATTGTGTACCGTGTGAAGGTGGTACTCCTCCGTTTACACCAGCAAAAAATACTGAGTATCTAAAACGGGTAAATGAGTGGATTATGGTAGATGATGTTTCAATAGAAAAGATATTGTTGTTCAAAGATTTCAACGAAGCAATGGCATTTATGAATCGCGTTGCAGTCATAGCTGAAGCAGAAGGACATCATCCCGATATGACTCTTTTCGGATGGAATAAGCTCAAGATTTCGCTCTCAACTCACGCGATAAGCGGTCTTTCTGAAAATGATTTTGTCCTAGCTTCGAAGATTGATCAGATACGTTTGTAAGAGTTGCTAGCTTTTAGTTTAGAGTTGGTAGTTGGAATGTTGGCTCAAAAAGCTTACCAAGACTTTTTGTACAAAACCTTTATGGGCAAGTATAAACCCCGTCTCATATATATGAGACGGGGTTTTGTGAATGTCGCTTACGCGACTTCGATTTGGAACTCATCGAAATCAATGTAGCTTGCTTCGATCTCAGGAAGCTGAAGTGCACGCATGTCTTCGTTGTGATCACAGAAGAGCGACCATTCTTCTCCATTTTGGAGTATTACGGTTACTTTCCGACCAGGTTCGAACACATAGAAACCTTCCTGCCAGTCTGCCTGAAATCGACGACGACTTGCTCTGTTTGCGAGCATTCTGTTCCAGACGCCCGTGTCACCCACACAATAGATACTTCCTCGAATGCGAGGGCTCTCAGACTGTGTGGAGATACGCATCAGCACTGAAGGCTGAAACTTCTCCTCGCTTTGAGCGACAAGTACTGGATACGGAAACTCTTCGTGTTCGAGGTGAAATGATGCAGTATGCACCAATCCACCTTCATCCACTTCAGGGCTGTTGTGCTCACTGAAGCGGATACATTCGCAGATTCCATGGTCAGGTTGCGCTTTGATCTCGGTGTGTGAAGCCTTGATTCCGTCTGAAATCACACCACGAGAAAACGACATCAGTTTCATAAACGTTCCATTGAAAAGAGTGATACAGCAATGAACTATCTGACGGTATACTAACAATTTTTATATGGCTTGTCAAAATCTATAATACATTGTCTTGTATAATTTTATGTAAACAAAAAACCCGCACAGTGCTGATTTTTTCATCTACTAAAACACTAATCATTACATCATCCCTCCATCACTTTTTTTTATCATATGTTGGAGCGACATACTTCCCCCGCCGAGCATTGCAAGCCCGAGTGTGATACAGAGGAGGACTATTTCGTATTCATGTCCAAACAGTATAGTGCCCTTTGGTTCTGTAGACACAATTGCACCTACCATAACTGTAGCAAGGAGTAGACTTACGAGCGGAACAAAGAATCCGAGTATGAGCAAGATCCCACCAACAAGCTCAATGATTGTAACGACATATGCGACGTGCGCTGGAAGGCTAAGCTTTGAGAAAAATTCAATAGTATCTTCAAGTCCTGTAAGTTTTTGATATCCATGCCATGCAAACATGACACCGAGTATTACGCGGATAATGAGCAAGCCGATATCAGGTCGATGTATTTTTTGTAACATGGTTTATTTGTACTTGTAATATACATTGTATTCTACTCGCTTTTTATAATGTATCAATGTTCAAAGCGCAGATATGAATAAGGAATAACGAATGAGGAATATGGATTTTGTTTCAACATAAAAAATATTGAGCACTCTTGAAAAATCGTCATTTTCTAGTACAGTAGGAGATTAGTTGTAAGTCGGGAGTTAACAGTGTATAGGTGAGTACCCAACAACTCCTAACTCTAAACTGCCAACTTGTGTCAAAATTGGGGAATCGTCTAACGGTAGGACATGAGCCTTTGAAGCTCAGTATCTTGGTTCGATTCCAAGTTCCCCAGCCATAAAAATTGTTGAGACAATTTTTTGCTGTGGAACTTGGAATCTGGGAGGGGTCGGGAGGACAAGGTGCCCTCCCGTGGAGGAAAACAGCGAGTACTCGAGTGTTAGAAACCGTGGGCGCCAAATTTTCTTAGTTGTACACATCTTAGAAAATTGAAGTACTCTTGTGGTGTTTCTAAAACGCAGCAAAGCGAGTCTTTCAATTTCCCCAGCCTAGTATTAATATAAATTTATTATTTACTTCATACATATTGTATGTGTGTAAAACTTAAATTAAGATTTATTATATACAATATGTTATTTTTCAAAACAAAAATTCAAAAATCAAACATAGAAGGAAGTGGCCTTTTTGCTGAAGAAAATATTCCTAAAAAATCTATTGTGTTTATATTTCTAATATCAAAAAATTCAAAAACAATCTCAGAAGAAAAATTTAATGAAAGCTGGAAAAGAAAAAAGCCAACACAAAAAGACTTAATTATTAGAAGAAGTGGCGTTAGATATATTCGAAGCATATTCCTTTACTGTATAAAAAATGAAAGAAAAACATTATTTTTTAATCATTCCAATCGACCAAATATCTTGTACCATTGTGGGATAGGTTTCGCAAAATTTGATATTAAGGCTGGTGAAGAGTTAACAATTGATTATAAATATTTTGACACAAACCAAAGTGATAATTTTATAAATATTGAAACAGGCAAGAAGGTTGAAAAATATGAATCGGATTATCTTTTAAAAAAATCTACAAAAGAACTTCTCGATATATTAAATTCATAATTAATTTATATTAGCTTTCCTCAAACCCCCAAACCACGATATAATACCCATATGGAAACGCCTGAAAACCCATTTGTATATCACGGATCACCTACAGAGTTCGATTCTGAACACGCAAAACCAAAACGAAATATTCGTAGTAAATGGAATAATGAAACAAAAGAGTACGATGTTACATTCGATCAAGAATCTTTTCATGCGACCCCGCATAAATGGATTGCACTCGCATATACATATACATCTGTTCCACGCTTGATAGACGGTAAACCAGCGCACTACAATATGGGAGTGAGTCTCTATGACAACACGCACGAGGTTATAGTACAAGGTTTCGATTCTTTAGAAGAAAGTCTTAAAGTTTTATACGGTGGCGGAGGGTATCTGTATCATTTCGATAAGGACAAATTCCTATACAAAGAAGGTCTTGGAAACCTTGAAGTTATTGCAGAAGAGCCAACATTACCTATCACGATTGAAAGAATCGATGACCCTGTAGATGAAATGAAAAAACTCGGAGTCACATTTACATTTATTGACCTTGCGTTACCTGAAAACGAAGGAAAAAGAAATTAGCTATGTCGTAGGTTGACTTGGTTTCATGTCCACTCGATAAACACCCTAGTATCAATCTTGCTAATGTAGTCCAAAGAGCAACCAGAAATGGTTGCTCTTTTTTGATATACTTGTGACTGTTATCAGTAACTAGTTTGCTATGAAAAACCTTACACTCATTATCACTATCATCGCACTCGCACTAATCGGTTATTTTGCTATAAACACTCCTAAAACTGCGCCTGTGGATGGCACACCACAAAACGTGACACTTACCGGAATATATACATGTCTTCCGCATGTTAACCCTACAAAACCACAAACCGAGGAATGTAAATTTGGTTTGAAGACGGATGGTGGTACATACTATGCAGTAAACTTCGGCCAATCAGATAGTGCGATGCATGAATTTACTGACGGTGCACGAATCACAGCTGACGGATTCGTGGTGCGAAAAGAAGCATTGAGCTCAGGAGAATGGGAAACATACCAAATGGAAGGAATATTTACGATTACTGGAAAGACGAAAGTTGAGCAACCTACTACACAAGTAAAAATAAATATCGATGCGGTGTGCAATGGAGCGCTCGCATATATGACATTTGCAGACGGAGCAAGTGCTGCTGCGTTTGTTCAAGACTGTAAAGACGGTAAGCATCCAGAAGTAATTGAAAGATTTAAGGCGGATATGAATCTCGGTGATGGGGCTACGATATAATCCCCTATCCCCATTGCTATTTCAGATATGAGGAATACTATAAAAACATAAAGGTTTTGTGTACTCTTTTACATCACTGTTTGAGATAGACATGCCTACGATATAGGTAGTACCTTTAGTTGCACATATTCGACTCCTAGTATGCCTGTTTTTTTATTATTTACATTTTTCATGTATGAAAGCATATCTTTTGGGTGCGGTGCTATTGTCAGTAACACTGTTTGGAATACACCCTACAACAGTACTGGCAGTTGGCACCAATCTCATACAAAACCCTAGTGTTGAAACCAAACAAAATAACTCAACTCCTGTACATTGGTCTCATACCAAAAAGGGAAATAATATTTCTCAATTTTCATACGCAAATGAAGGACAAGAAGGAAGTAAAAGTATTTCAATCAATATAACAAAATATGTTGCTGGTGAATCGTATTGGTATTTCACAGACACACCAGTTACTGCAGGTAACACATATACATACTCTGCATTTTATAAATCAACGATGCCAACAAAGGTATATTTAAAAACTCGCACAAGTGCTGGTGTTGAGATAGTCACCGAGCTTTCAAATCTTCCGACTGCATCAGTGTGGACTGAAACTTCTTCAGATGTCACTATCCCCATTGGAGTTACATCAATCGTTATCTACCATTCAGCACGTGCAGTAGGAACACTGCAAACTGACACATTTTCACTTACTGAGAAAACCACTGTACCTATCGTTATTCCACCAACCCCAACAAGCACTCCTCCAGTAGCAACCACGACGCCACCGGTTATACCACCAACACCAACGACTACACCAGTTCCACCAGCAAACCCAATAGGAAATCCTATTCCTAATCCTAGTGTTGAAACTGTATCAAGTAATACAGGTACACTTCCCCTCTACTGGAGTACTACAAAAACGGGAAACAACAACGCGGTATTTACGTATGGATCAGATAGTCATACAGGAAATAAAGGACTGAAAATAACAATTGGACGCTATACATCGGGCATCGCATATTTTGCATTCGACAGCGCGCCAATAACTGGCGGGAAAACATATGATTACAGTTTTTATTACAAGTCTGACTCATATGCAGAAGTAGATGCTGCAATCACACTGGACACAGGTGAAGTTGTCTATCAATACCTAGGGGTTTCCTACCCTTCAACAGAATGGAGTCGATTCTCTACTCGTATTCGAGTTCCAGAAAACGCAAAATCAGTTTCGATATACAACATGCTGTATTCAAAGGGATATCTGGTGACTGATGATTTTGCGCTTTCACAAGTACAAGTTATTCCACTTGCTCGTCCGATCGTTACGCTCACATTTGACGACTTCTTCAGTTCATTTTATGACACCGTGTATCCGATGATGAAAGCATACGACTTTGGTGGAACTGTATACCTCACTACTCAGGACTTAGGAACTCCAAACACACTTACCGCTACACAACTGAACGAAATGCGAGCGGGTGGATTTGAAGTAGGTGCACATACAGTCACTCACGCTCACCTCCCGTTTGTTTCGTCGAGCCAAGTAGACTATGAGTTATCACAATCTCAGAAAGACATTCAAAATTTCCTTGGGATAAAACCTATCAACTTCGCTACACCGTATGGTGAGTATAACGATACGATTAAGGAGCACATGAAACCGTACTACCGTTCTCATAGGTCTGTCGACGTCGGGTACAATACAAAAGATAACTTTGATGCTTACAACATCAAAGCAATGAGTGCGACAAACCTCACGAGCCCAGAAACGGTGCTTGGATGGGTTGATGACGCAATCCGTGACAAAGCATGGCTTGTACTGGTCTATCACGATATTGTCGACAATGGACCGACATTTAGTAATACTCCCGCTCACTTACAAACTGTGGTAAACGGCATCAAAGCAAGAGGAGTACCAGTCAAAACAGTCGACAAGGCACTTGATGAAATTATCCCTCAGATATAATAGGTTCATGCAAGACAATCCGAAGGTTTTGGTAAAAAGTACCCCGACACTTTTGCATGGCACACAAGAGAAAGGTCTTTTTGCTGGAGCGAAAATTAAAAAAGACGAGCTCATTGCCGTCTTTGATGGCGAAATCTACACTATTGATTTCGAAGATTGGACCGATGAACTAGTAGAGCACTGTATTCAGTTTGAAAAGACAAAGTGGAGATATTCAAACGGTATCGCACGATTTTCTAATCATTCATGCAATCCAAACTGTGGTATAAAAAATTTATTTAATCTTGTCGCTATGCGTGATATTGAAAAGGGTGAAGAACTTACCTGGGACTATGAAATGTCTGAAGAAAATGTGACAGGTTGGAGTATGAAATGTAAGTGTGGTGAAAAGAATTGTAGAAAGAAAATATCAAAATACTCGAATATGCCACGAGCGACTCGAAAACGATACAAAGGATATATTTCAGAGTGGCTCCTCACATAAGTTGACAAACAATAGAAAGAAGAGCAGAGTATTTTAAGTTCCTTTTATCACCCACCTACCCAATCATACTAGAGAGGAAATGTGGCCACTACAACAGAAAGTGCGCCTGAAGCGCTATCAAGAGTTGATTCATTCCTCGATTCCCTGCGCCAGAGTGGACTTATGACTTTTCTGGTCTCAAATTCTCCAGCGATGCACCCTGCCTGTTTGTTTTACATGAAGCTCTTTAGTATCTTTCAAAATCAGGCGTTCAAGCTGACTGATGCACAAAAAGCAATTGATTTTTACGATCGACACTTCAATGAGATTTCTCTACGTGGTGTCAGTCTCAAAAATATTCTTGCGTGGTACACGATAATTCGTGATGGCAAAGGAGAACGCATTCTCCTTGTAATGACGAATGGTCTATTTATGGACACCGCACACGCAATCGGAAGTGACCCAAGGATTCCCTATTTCTTGCTTCAATGGGCTAAGTTTGCGCGAGTGAACACTCCACTACTGATTCACAAGCACAAAACGAAACCAATTGGGCATGGAATGGCAGAGGTCACACTCTTGGTAAGTGATATTGAAGCGTTTGAGCATTGGTATGCTCACATGCAACAGAGTTTCCCTATCGCCTAGGGTGACAGATAGCAACAACCTCTCCAATTGGAGAGGTTGTTTTTTACACTGTCACAGGATTATAGAGTTCCTTTAATCTCTCGATTCCTCTATGAATCTGAACTGCAATCGTGTTCTTTGATGAACCTGTAATAAGTGATATTTCTGTCAGTGTAAGCATACGTTCATACCGCATAAACATAACCTCTCGATACTTAACGGGAAGTTGAGCGATTTTTTGTAATGCTGACTGTGCGTCGAGCTCATCGATAAACTTCATCGAATCTTTTGAACTCGGCTCATATCCGTTTTCGAGTAACACATCGAGCGACGTACATTTTCTTTTTCTATATTCATCCACAATCAGATCATTTAATACATGATACAGAAATGCTTTCATCATTTGTATCTCACCACCTTTAACAAGATAATTCCATGTTTTCAGAAATGTATTTTGTACTAGATCTTCACTCGTCGCTTTGTCATTTACCTTAAAGTATGCATGCGCATATAGTTTTTTTTCGAAATCACGATGAGCTACAGTTAATTCTGAAGCCATCAATTCGTATTGAGTAGTCATAAACGTTATACCGCTATCGAATGTGTCTATAGATGTACACACTTACTGTATGTACGTAGTCTAATAGCTCTAAGTGAAGCTACACATAGGCGATAATTCTGTCCCACTTAAGACAGAGGTATTACGAGAGGTAATACACGTTACTGGCAAAAATTTGCCTTTAGGGTGATAATTCGATCTGCTTTTGATTACTCTTGTGTATGTACACCTTGCACATACATTCTTGAATTGACTAATAATGATAGTCCTTAGAGGTAATAATTTGATCCGACATGATAAGTATATCACTCGATTTTATATGTGCAATATGTTTGTGCATGTTACGGCATCGTACATATGAATATCTCTAGAAAAAATTACATACTGTAGGGACAGATTTTTTTAATCGATTATGGGAAGAAAGTTGGACATATATTAAAACAGTAGTTGATGTAATGCGTGAACCAGTGCTTATTCTCGATAAAAACCTATGCATACTCGCAGCCAACGATCCTTTCTATAGAACGTTTCAAGTTGACTCTAAAGATACGGAAGGTAAAAACGTGTATGAGTTGGGCAATGGGACATACCTTCACTCCGTAAGCTTTTGGAAGAAATACTTCCAAAGAATACCTTTTTTAAGGGATATGAAGTTGCACATGATTTTCCTTACATAGGAAGAAAGGTGATGATCCTAAATGCTCAGCAGATATACTTTAAAGAGGACACTGCATTTGAACCCATCATCTTACTTGCTATGGAAGATGTTACTGGCATGATGGCTGTAGCTGATACGTTTGCCCAACACGCTGAAACGATTGAAAGGAAGCTCCTTGAAAGAACCATGAATCTAGAAACACATATGGAGAAGCTAGAGGCGTTGTTAAGCGAACTAAAAATAGCAAGTAAAATTAAATAAGTGTATCGAAGTACGATTTGATAATAACGTAAGAAAAAGGTATGTGTTCCGGCACTACAAGAAAGGTCGTAGCATAATCAAAATAAATATATGTAAAAAAACACAACAAAAAAATTACAATGTATGAGTTTTCCCGAACTTTATACAATACTACGTACGTAATTATACATTATGTACGTAGTATTTTTTTGTAATAGATATCTAAGTATGACGGCATACAAGTGCGATACATTATAATAATTTTTAGCTCTATGGAAATAATAATCTGGATTGTGTTTGGTGCTCTCGTTGGTTGGGTTGCTTCGATGATAATGAATACAAACTCCCAGCAGGGGCCCATACTTAATATTATTGTCGGAATAATCGGTGCTCTCATAGGTGGTTGGATTATGAATTCGTTTGGAAGTAGTGCTGTTACAGGTTTTAATATGTATAGTTTTCTTGTCGCGCTTCTGGGTTCGGTGATACTTATCGGTCTTGTAAGACTTTTTAAAAGTGCGTAAGTATTTGAAAAAATGAGGATTCATGATCGTGACTTTGTCTTCAATAAAGATGAATCATCAAGATGATATGTATAGTGAGGAATAAAAATTATAAAAATAATAATTTTGTAGCGGGTGAATAGTGAAATGTTGCCGGTATATATTTCACATACTCTAAAATGAAAACTTCCACCTGTAATCAGGTGGAAGTTTTTTTACAGCACGATAGAACTTTCAAAAAGATGTGTTATTGGTATATCAGGATTATCGAGATTGTCGAGAATCCACCTCGCAATGTCTTCTGGTTGAACAGCGCCCTCTTTCTTTTCTGCAGTATCCAAGAGTGAGGCTGTGTCTCTCGTATACACAATCGCAGGTTCGAGATCCGTGACTCTGACATCCGTACCTTTTAGTTCTTCATGAAGCGAGAGCATCAGGTGACGCTCAGCAGCTTTCATAGGGCCGTAAGTCAGGTTTCCCGTGAGCTGTGGTTTTACAGCAGCGTGTGAAGAAATGTTTACGATAAGTCCACTTCCCTGTTTTCGAAAAAACTGTTGAGCAATAAAACTGACTACAAATGTAGAAGCAAAAAGTCCCCGATAGTGTTTGTCGAGATTCCCTAGTGCACTGACAATTGAGTCATCGATCGCCACACGATCCCACGTACCTGAAGCAATAATGATAGCGTCGACTCTACCAAACTTTTTTTGTGCAGAATCGAACAGTCGTTGAACGTCTAGGAGGTTTGTAGCATCTCCAGAAACAACAAGTGTATGGTCTTTTCCAAGCGTGTTGGAAAGCTCAATAAGCTTATGTTCAGTACGAGATGAAAGTGTAACAACGTGTCCTGCACCTACAAATTCTCGAGCTAGGACACTTCCAATACCACCAGTTGCACCTACTACTATGATGTGTTTTGTGCCAGCCATACTCTCCTCTATGGTTAAAGAATTTCTCTATTAGTTATACAGTATATCGCCTTGTCTGCAAAAGCATATATCCAATAAAAAAATAGAAAACAAATAATAGTTTCGTCAATATTGTAAAAATAATGTGCGAGTATAGAGTGAAAATAGCACGTACACATTATGAGGTAACACTAATTTTAATGTATGAAATCACTCCGTATCGTGCGTAGTACTCAAGGTAGTAGAGGTTTTACGTTGATAGAGATTCTTGTGGTGATCGGTATTATCGCAGTGCTCGCAACGATTGTTATTGTCGCTATCAACCCCTCAAAACAATTTGCCCAAGCGAGGAATACTCAGAGAACTGCACATGTAAACAGTGTTCTCAATGCTATCGGACAGCGTATCGCTGACAACAAAGGTACATTTGCAGGAAGTTATACCATAGGAACAGTTACCTATGTCTGTGGAGCACTACCTACAACTTCAACTGGCATAGATAGTGCGAGTGGTGGTACAGGGTTTGATATGTCGTGTGTGGTACCGACTTATATTGCGAGTCTACCGACAGATCCAGATACAACCTACGCAGTGAGTCCGTTTACTGGATATGATGTAAGTATAAATACAGTGGGTCGTGTGACTGTATGTGCAAACAGAGCAAGTATCGAGACTGCAATACCGGGAAGTGCTGCTATCTGCGTGACACGGTAATTCAAGAAGAATGAAGAATATCGACTGTTCAAAAAAATCCGCTTATGCGGATTTTTTATTATTTTTACATTCGATATTCCTTATTCTCTATTCTTCCTATCTTCTCAAATTGTCTCGAATTTCTCGAAGCAATACGATTTCTTCAGGTGTAGGTGGAGGAACTTCTTTTTCTTCTTTTTTTGCACGAGCCATAATTTTATTAAGTGGAGTCACTACAAAAAAATATATCGAAGCAGCAACAATGATAAACGAGATAAGAGCGTTTATGAAGTTACCGTACATAAACTTACTACCATTTAACTCAAAAAAAAGTTCAGAGAAATCCGGTGCTTTTACAATCGCACCAATGAGCGGCGTAAGGATATCACTCACGAGTGATGTGACGACCGTACCAAACGCTGCGCCGATAACAACACCGACTGCAAGATCAACCACGTTTCCTCTCAAAATAAACTGGCTTAAAGCCATTCATATGATTATTGTTAGCTAGTATATATGTAGTATACCAAACGACACCCGTACTCGTATACTATTTAATGCATGTATTAAAGCTTCTTACTTGTGCGTTATATACGTCAATACTCTCTTTTACTTCTGCATTAAGAACATTGATTTTGTCGGCGATCGTGTTGTACTCGTGTACGAGCACATTGAATGCATCGATTTCCGATTGCTTCCTTGGTGGTTGAGCTGTATGTAATCTACTCTGAATCTTTGAAGATTCTTCATGGAGTAATTCAAGTTCACGAATGTTAGATTGAGAATCGAGTTTTAGGTTCTCGTCCACTTTTGTACAGAGTGTAAGAGGACGCGCAAATATCTGAACTCCAATCCATGTGTCTCTTCCCTCATATACACCTTTCACGGTCGCTATACCAATCTCAGTGAATCGTTCGTTTACTATATTTTCACGATGTCCTGGACTCGCCATCCATGCGTCTACAAGCCCCTTATCGTCTCCAAAGTTTCCCAAAGCAATGTTTTCTCCAATGACTATATATTCATAACCTAAATCATCTGCTTCGAGACTCGCAGATCCACCAGTAGGCGAAATGTGTTCGAAATATTGTTTCGTAAACATATCTTTTGCACGTCGTTCTGCAACTGTATCAAGAAGTATATTTCTCCGTAATGTAGGAACAGTATTGTTTTTTCTTTCTATATTTGTGTACAACAGTACACCTGCTGGTGTAAGGCTTGTATTTCTCGATTCGATTTTCGATACAATGCCACCAGGAGTAAGGACGGTTTTGCTAACAGATTTTGAAATACTTATCGTACTTGTACTGATGGATTCTGCAGTCTCACGAACTTGTTTGAGTACATTCTGAACTTTATTTGGATTTTGTATAGTAAAAAAAACTCCGACCATACAGAGAACAATCAACACTATAATACTGAATACCCTTGATTTAGATGTCGTTTGCATGAGTAACCACTGAAACTTGGTGAGGACGTTCTGCTGCTATGTTGTGGTATGCAAATACTACTTTACGTATTTGTTCTGGCTTAGATGCAACGGTCATGGTGAAGCTTCCACTATCTTCAGCTGCTGTTTGCACCTTTACATCGCCGAAGTTAAGAAATGTCGCGATGAGTCCACGTACATTGATCGTAATATCCTGAATCTTGTCGAACCGTAGACTCGATATCTCACGATGAAATAACCCTTGTTGTTCTACATCGATGATACGCTTCTCAGTCACATACCACACATCAAGGTAAAACACTGTCCATTGCACAAAAAAACCCATCCATAAAAAAAGTAACCAGATACAATATGCAAACATTGCAAGTGAGCTGGTATTACCCACAACTTCAAAACGGTACGGGATAAAATATAGGAGTGCATTGTAGGCAACGATAGGTGCAATAGCCGCGATTGCCATAGAAAATCCATAGGCAACAAATACAATCCAATGTTTCCGTACCTCGAGTATTACTGACTCTCCTGGATCTAGATTGAGCATTAGAATGTGATTATAAAATAAATTGAACCAATAATCAGAAGAAGTGTACATGCATAATAGAGAGTTTGCGCGAGAACAATTTTTGGATTCTTCATGCCGTATGCATGCCAGTGATACGTAAGTACCGTCGAGATGATCACACAGATAAGAACACTGAAACCAAAAGCACCCCATAAAAATGCTTTATTGATAGTGAGCCCTGAAAGCTGTACCTGTTGTATGATGTCAGTATTCATACATATATTGTATCGTGACTGAAACACTTTGACAAAGTGTCCATAAATTGCTTAAATATGCACTCGTAATTTACTCTCGATTATAAGGGAAATTCGTAACAACCCTAGAAAATCTCATGAAAGAGTACTTTCAGATTTTCTAGGGGCAAGCAGTGGTAGTTTTATAAGAGCAGTAGTCATTAACTTACTAATTAAAAGAAATTTTATGGAGATAAGAAACATAGCAATCATCGCGCACGTGGACCACGGAAAGACTACGCTTACCGACGCACTCATGCGTCAGACTGGTATGTCAGAAGAAGGTTCTACCATGGACTCAAATGCTCTTGAGCAAGAGCGCGGTATTACTATTTCTGCAAAGAACACCTCTGTATACTACCCTCTCAAGGATTCAGGTCGCCCTGTTACAAAGATCAATATCGTCGATACACCGGGTCACTCTGACTTCGGAAGTGAAGTCGAGCGAGTACTCCGTTCAATCGACACAGTGCTTCTCGTAGTAGATGCTCAAGAGGGTCCCATGCCTCAAACACGCTTTGTGCTGAAGAAATCTCTCGAGCTCGGTCTCAAACCTATCGTTGTGATCAACAAAATCGATAAGCCAGCCGCACGACCGACTGTGGTACACGAACTCGTACTTGAACTCTTTATGGAGCTCGGTGCAAATGATGCACAACTCGACTTTACGACTGTATATGCTATCGGACGAGAAGGTATGGCAAAGCGTAATCTTGAAGATACATCAGACAACCTCTTCCCGCTTCTCGATGTAGTACTTGAAAACGTAAAACCTGCAAATAAAGACGACTCTCTGCCCCTCTCTGCACAGACATTTAACTTGAGTTACGACAATTTCCTTGGACGTATGGCAGTATGCCGAATCTATGATGGAAAGATAACTACAGGACAAACTGTCTTTGCAAAGGAAGTGAATGGAAAGGTCCATACTGGGAAAATCACAAAATTATTTACATTTGAAGGTATTGTTCGTAAAGAAGTACAAGAAGCGACATCAGGTGACATCGTGATGTTTGCGGGTCTTCCCGATATTTATATCGGAGAAACTATTGTAAGTACTGAGGATGGCATTATATTACCCGCAATCAATATCGATGAGCCTACTATCTCTCTTAACTTCCTGGTAAACGACTCTCCATTTGCAGGACGAGAAGGTAAATTCGTAACGGGAAGACAAATCAAAGAACGTCTTGAAAAAGAACTCGAAATCAACGTGGGTCTGCGAGTAGATTTTTCTTCAAGTGAATACATCAATGTGTATGGTCGCGGAGAACTCCATATCGCAATCTTGCTCGAAAATATGCGACGAGAAGGCTACGAACTCCAAGTGTCACAACCACAAGTTATTATCAAGGAAGAAGAAGGAAAGAAAACAGAACCATACGAAGAGGTAGTGATCGATGTTCCCGAAGAATTTTCTGGAGCAATCATCAGTAAACTTACTGAGAAGCGTGCAACACTCATGAGTATGGTGCAAGAAGTTGGAACGATGTCACGACTGACATTTGAAATACCAACACGAGGGCTCCTCGGATATCGTGGACAGTTTGTGATCGACACAAAAGGTCTTGGAATCATCTCAACGCACTTTATTGGATTCCGACCGTATGCTGGTGAAATCCGAAAACAAAACTATGGATCTATGGTATCTATGGAAAGTGGAAAAGCACTCGCATTTTCACTCGACAACCTCCAGCAACGTGGAACACTCTATATCGAACCAGGTGTAGAAATCTACCAAGGACAGGTAGTGGGCAATGTCACCAAAGGAGACGACTTGTATGTAAACCCGACGAAGGGAAAACAACTTACCAACATGCGTGCATCAGGATCTGACGGAAGTGTATATCTTGCACCCGCATGGAAACTCTCTATCGAACGTTCGATGGAAGTGATGAGTGAAGAAGACTACATTGAAATCACTCCAATTAATGTTCGTCTCCGAAAGAAGTATCTTACTGAATCTGACAAAGCACGAGCATTGAAGAAAAAGTAGAATAGTTTTTAGTTGATAGTTTAGAGTTGGTAGTTAATGCAAATCAAAACCCCACCAGTTCCTGGTGGGGTTTGTGTGACAGACTAGTCAAGACGAGGTTGTACGAATACAAGTGGAGCATTCACATCGAGCAGATATGACGGTGAAAAATACCTACCATCGACAACGAGAACATTATCCGAGTTCATCAGTACGAGTGCCGTTGGTTGTCTTCCATACTGTGTACCAGAAGATTGTCGTGAATCTTTCTTCCACTCGATGGGTGTTTGAGCGATTTCGAGAATCTCGCCCCTTTCCTGATCTGTGTACTGATACCGTAAAAGGAGTATGGCGGTGACTGAGAGTGGTTCAAGACCAAGCGTGAATCCTTTTCTCAATACTGCAATTCGCGGTACTTTTTCATCAAAGCCGAGTGTGCGTGGTGTGACACGTACAACGTCGACTTCATGTGTGAAGGACTCCAAAACAAACCCCTCGAGAGACAGTTTTGCCCAGTCGCCAACTTTCATACCTGCCAACTCGAGAGTTGTTCTCGAGTCCGCCACAGTTGAAAAGAGTTGGTTCGGAACTATTCTCTTCCAGACACTATAGATTTGAAACTGCGTATCCATGTATTCCTCATTGAAAAAAGGACAGAAAACCTACAACTTTCTACTAGAAATACGAGATTATGTCAATTAACAGTAGCGACTACTCACGAATAGGTTATAGAAAAGGTATTGTTGTGTACACACTTCATATACGCTATAGCGTATATGAAGTGTGTGTAAAGACTAATCGTGTTGAGAAGGGGTATCTAAATAGCTAGTGATTTTCTCATCTATTTTCCACGTCCCCACTCGGGTTCGCTTAATAGAATACGCTGTGGCACCGCACCCCATAGATTCACCCATGGTATGAACGAGTGAGCGTATGTAAGTGCCCGATGATACTGTTGCCTTACACAGTGATACGAGTACCTGTTCCCGCTCGTCTACTGATTCACGCCATCTCGATATGATTTCTTGTTGTCTGAAATCACCATGCACCTTTGCAACTTTCATTTCGATTTCTGCAAGCATTGCATCCTGCTTTAAAAGACGCGTATGAATATGACTTATGTTGAATATTTTTATACCACGCGACGGTATGTCGATTTCATGAATCTTCCCTTCTCGAGCCCAGTTGAAGAGTGTTTTACCACTTACAGTTCTCGATGAATACGGAGGATATTCTTGGGTTTTCTTTTTTGCCGTTTCTGTTAAAATTTTGCCAATTTTTGTGTCGAAATGTTTAAGTGGCTCTTTTCCTACGTTTGTAACTAATCCAAGTACATCATAGGTGTCAGTTTCAAACCCCCACAATATTTCAAATTCATAGTCTTTATCATTTTCAATAATTTCTTGTTTTTTTACAGCGTCAATACTTTCTGCAAGCACCACCAGTACACCTTCTGCCATGGGATCAAGTCGTCCAGCATAGGTCATCTTCATATCCTTGTATTCAGGATGAGTTTCCTTGAATCGGTACAGACACTCGAGTGGTGTCTCGCCGAGAACTTTATAAAGATTTAGGATTTCTGATTTTGAATTCATTTTGATAGAATATACCATACCTATGAAAAAGCTCAGTACTGATCCATATAAAGGTGTGCGTGATTTTTATCCAGAAGACATGAGAATCCAGAATTGGATTTTTGAGCGAATGCGCATGGCAGTAGAATCGTATGGATACACAGAGTACTCTGCTTCTTTGCTCGAGCCATCGGATCTGTATCGTGCAAAGTCTGGCGAGGAAATCGTGAGTGAACAAACGTATACGTTCACTGATCGTGGCGACCGTGAAGTAACACTCCGCCCAGAAATGACACCTACTGTTGCACGGATGGTAGCAGGGAAAAAACGTGAATTACCCTTTCCTCTTCGTTGGTACTCGATACCAAATCTATTTCGGTATGAAAACCCGCAAAAAGGAAGACTGAGGGAACACTACCAACTCAATGTAGACCTGTTCGGACTAAATGGAATTGAAGCTGATGCTGAGATAATCGCTGTAGCATCGAATGTTATGAGCGTATTCGGAGCTACAGCACAAGATTTCTCGGTACTTATAAACAGTCGAAATATTCTCACTGATATATATAACACACTTGAAATCCCTGAAGACAAACGCTACACACTTGCAAAAATAATAGATAAAAAAGAAAAAATATCACCGGAGCTATATACCTCAAGTCTCAGAGAGCTTATCGGCGATTCTGCAGACACCCTCGTTGAATTACTCAACACAAATAAAAAGCTTATTGAATTTATTGGTGAAGATAATGCATCAGTAAAAAACCTTATTTCACTCATAGAAATGCTTGAGTCGCGTGGTATTACAAATGTTGTGTTTACTCCGACACTCATGCGTGGATTCGACTATTACACTGATATGGTATTTGAGATTATTGACACAAATAGAGAGAATAAAAGATCGCTGTTTGGTGGCGGAAGGTTTGATAGTCTCACCGCACTCTTCAATGATGAAACGGTGCCAGCAGTAGGGTTTGGTATGGGAGACGTAACGATTCGCGATTTCCTCGAGACGCACAAGTTACTCCCACAATTGATGTCTACGACTGATGTTGTAATCGGTGCAGAAAATGAAGACGCACTCCTCAATGCTACGTTAATTGCAAAACATTTACGTACACTCGGGGTGAGAGTAGTAGAATACGGAATCGTACAGAACAATGGAAAACTGTATGCGTTTGCAGAAAAGAGCAACGTACGGTTTGTAATGAATATAACAAAAGTTCATTTAGAGACACATATGTATATATTGAAGTTTACGTATACAGATCAAGGTGGTGAAAAAGAATTTTCAAATACTATAAACGAAGGAGCAGAGCATATCGCAGAATATATAAAAAACGCACGACAGCAATAATGAAAAAAATTGTATTTGATATAGAAACAAGCAATCTTTTTTCTGACGTTGCTTCAAATGATCCTGCCGACCTCAATCTCGCAGTGATTTGTATATATGAAACAGATACAGAGAAGTATTCGCATTTTCTGCAGCCTGATCTTCACAAATTATGGCCCATCATAGAATCAGCTGACATGCTGATTGGATACAACTCAGACCATTTTGATATCCCCCTCCTGAACAAGTACTACCCTGGCGATCTCACAAAAGTAAAAAGCCTCGATATCCTGAAAGAAATTAAAGAAGTTTTTGGTCGTCGGATGAAACTCGATCAAGTAGCTGAAGGAACACTGGGGACTCATAAAACAAGTGACGGACTCCAAGGGGTTCGTTGGTGGCGCGCAGGAGAATACCAAAAAGTAATCGATTACTGTCTTGCAGATGTGCGTATCACAAAAGATGTGTATGAGTATGCAATTACTCATGACATGCTCTTCTTTGCAGAAAATGGTGAAAAAATAAAAATTCCGCTTAAGACAGCCGACTGGGAAACTGTCGAGAAGGTCGCAATGACCCATACGTTGCCGTTTTAGCTAAGTACAAAAAAATATGGTATAGTAGTGAAAGAGTCATCAACACCACTTAAACAGGAGAGGACATGTTCTTCGTAGTCGGATTTTCATTTTTTGTCATCGGTTCAGCGCTTTTTTTCGGACTGAGAAAAGAAAAACATGTTCCTCCAGGATTTAAAATGGTATCAACTATCATCCTCATTGGAGGCTTGTGTACTGCGCTTTACGGCTTTATCACATTTGATGAAACACCTCGCCACGAAGTGCCTCCAGCACAAAGCATGAATCGTCCTCGCTGACATCCCCGCCCCGTATACTCGGGGCGGTTTTTTATAGAGAAATATTTGACTTATACTATATATATAGTATAATAATAAAAGTTCATTGTCGGTTCACTCAAACGGAGAATACACATGAAGCCAGTCCGTTTCGTGATTGAAAGCCTGTTGTACTCACTCGTATTACCGGCGATTGCTTGTTTTACCTTCACGTTCTTGGTAAACAGGCAGAGTGACTGGTTTGTAAGCTCTCTCGTAATCGTGGGTGTCGCCTATGCACTCATGACAACAACATATATCGTTGCGTCACTCTTCTTGAGTACTGATGGGCGAGTGTGCTGGAAAATGTTCATTGGTGCCGGTGCTACGTTCGGCTGGACTCTCTGTGCAATGTTGACGCTCGATGCACACGAGATGCTAGTTTTCGAACTAGTAGTGATCACTGGTTTCTCTGAGCTTGCGTTGCTCAGCTACGAGAAATGGAAGTCAGCTCTACAAAAAACACTTCCAATTCAGTAGAACATACCGCTCCCCTCAATACATCGAGGTGAGCGGTTTTCATATTAAAGAATTAGTACTATTAAAATTGCAAGTACTACTCTGTACCAAATAAAAACAGAAAGCGTATGGGTATTTAGGTATTTCAGTAAGTAGTGAATACATACAAGGCCGACTCCAAATGCACAGAGGAACGACACAAAAAGCGATGGTGTAAACAATCCACCAACAAACGAAAGATCTAGTACTTTTTTAAGCCCCGAACCTGCAATAATCGGAAATGAGAGTAGAAAACTAAAGCGTGTAGCGTCGCTTCGTGAGAGACCCTGAAATAATCCTCCCGAGATTGTCGCTCCTGAGCGTGATATACCCGGTATCAGTGCGAGCGCCTGAAAACATCCGATTATAAAACTTTTTCTTTGTGTGAGTGAGACACTCTGTGTTGCGTACTTTTCTGCTGTATACATCAGAATACTTCCTGCAATGAGTGCGTACGCGACAAGATCAGTGTTACGAAACACTGTCTCCATAGAATGCTCGAGCAATATACCAAGGACAAGTGCTGGTATGGTTCCAACAATAATCGCATAGAGAAGCGTTTTTTCACGGTATTCGACTGGCTTTCTTACGATAACTTTTAAAAATGTAGTAAATAGGTTCCATAGGTCATGTCTAAAATACATAAGTACTGCAAGAATAGTTGCGAGCTGAAGTACTGCGTCTATGGATAAATCTTGAGTACTTGTAATACCGAGTATATTTCTCGTTAGTATAAGATGTCCTGATGATGAAACGGGGATAAATTCGGTAAGTCCTTGGACAATACCGAGGATGACTGCGTCAAAGATGTTCATAAAATCAGATTACCATATGAAATTGTTGTGGTATACTTTTTTCATACAAGTTATAAACTTTATATATATTTATGGAACCAACTCAACAGCAACCTTTTGAAAAGAAACCAAATGCATTACTCGTTCCGATTTCTATTATCATCGCAGGTGCTTTTGTAGGAGCAGGGATATTTCTTTCTCAAGGAGGACCTTCGCGAAATTTTGGAGGATCAAATGCAGACGCTCAACTGAACGCACTCAGAAATGTAGACACAGTCAATATTCCCCCTGTAACTGCACAAGATCATATACTCGGTAGTCCAAATGCCAAAGTGTTGATAGTCGAATATTCTGACACAGAGTGTCCATTTTGTAAGGTTTTTCACCAGACGATGCATAGAGTTATCGATGAATACGGAAAGGATGGTCGTGTAGCTTGGGTATATCGACATTTCCCTATCGCATCATTGCACGCTAAAGCACAAAAAGAAGCTGAGGCAACAGAATGTGCTGCAGAACTTGGAGGAAATGATACGTTCTGGAAATATATTGACCTTGTATACAGTAAGACTCAGTCTAGTGACTCACTTGATCCAGCACAACTCCCTGTTATCGCCAAAGAAGTTGGTTTGAATGTGGCAAAATTCAATGAGTGTCTTGCAAGTGGAAAGTATGCTGCAAAAATAAATCAACAAGTAGTTGACGCACAGAAATCAGGTGCAGAAGGAACTCCTCACACAATTCTTATAACAGCAAAAGGACAAAAAATAAGTATAAAGGGTGCGCAACCGTATGATACAGTCAAAAGTATTATCGACGCAGCGTTAACGGAGTAGCTGTAATCAGTTGTTAGTTTAGAGTTGATAGTTAAGAGTTAGTAAAAAGATTGTAAAAACATTCACGATAGTGAATGTTTTTTAATCAATTGTATTAATTTTGATTGTAACTAATATCTCAAAACTATAAAATCACAACTATTTCAGTAATGTATTTCGCAAAGTGCAGTATTCACAATCCTTATCGTCACATTGCGTATTCCAAAATGAGAATGTATATATCTCATGTGCCACCTGTGCAATAACCTTTTTTAATGTATCTACATCATGTAGTTCTATCTCAAATAATTCTCGATGAAACACTCCGTGTGCATCAGGTTCTACAAAATCAATCGTACCGTGTGTCATACGAAACTTGCCATCATCATGGAGGTCGAGAAGGAGTTTGTAAAAGTCGAGCTGGCGCTTCATGTCCCCATTTGAATTTTTTGTATCTCCTAAAATCTCATTGCGAGTTTTTCGTTTCCCAGTTTTGTAGTCGACAACATATACAGTTCCATCTGGTTGCAGTTCGATTTTGTCGATACGACCTCGCAGGAGCACTTCACCATCTTCTGTTGGTAGTGATACACCAGAAACAGCAAACTCAGTGATGCTTTCGGTATGCCATGAATCTGTATACTCTGCGATATAGAGTGGAAGTATCTCCTTGCCTTTTTTGAGTGAATCAGATAGATCTTTTTTCGAGAGAGGGCGACGTATGAGATCTGCTTCAAATACTGAGAGCACATCTTCAGTACTCGGAATAACCTTTTCATACCGCTTATCTGCATACATGCGCAAACTCGCATGCATTGCATTTCCAAAGTGAAGATACTTTTCTGGGATGTCAGGTAGGCGTACAAGGTTCTTGAAAAAATATCTCCATGGACACGAAAGGTATGCATTGAGTGCTGTAGGGTTGAGCCCTTGGTGTACAAAAAGTTCGCGCAAATAGTCTGTGTCAAACAGTGTACGTGACACAGATACTTCTTCTTTGAGTGCCTTGAGGAGACTCTCACCTGAAGTAAACTCATTGCCGATTATTTCTACGACAAGCTCACTCGGTAGCTCTGTTACAAACTGCGATACAGTGCGTTCTTTACCGGCATTGTCTCGCATTGCATGAGAGAGGTACACACGTTCTTTAGCTCTCGTGAGCGCAACATAAAAGAGTCTTCTCTCGTCTGCTTCGTCAGCATCTTCATCATGTGAACCAAGTGGGTATGGCAAAGAAAAACCAGCCATTTTTCTGCGACTTCCCCATACTCCATATACTGTGTTAGGAATGTATACATGTTTCCATTCCAACCCCTTAGACTTATGAGCAGTCATCACTGTCACTCCTTTTGATCCAAGTGATTTTTTTGAGAAAGCAATAGGTGTACCATGTCGTAACAGAGTGTCGAGTGACATGATAAAGTCCTTGAGCTTCGCATCTTTGTGAGTTGAAAGAAATGATTTAACTTCATCAAAAAGCTTTGTAAGTTTTTCTATTTTTTCTAATGACTGCTTTCTACCGAGTACATATTCTTGAAATTTGGACCCTTCGACGATGCGAAGAAACGCATCAACAACACTTTCGTTGTGAGCGATTTTGATCCAGTATATAAACTCATGTGCGAGATGTGCGACACTATCAGGATTATTCAGTGAACTGCGGAAAAGTGTATTAGAAAGAACGACGAGTGGTGACTGTCGTGTTTCAAATGCTTCACGATTAAGTCGTATCGCGTCAACTGGATTAAGTCCAAGAAAATCGACAAGAAACATCGAGCCGACATACGTATCATTTTCTGGATATACTATCGCCCTCAGGAGAATAAGAAATTTGGCGATATCTGTGTCTTTGAGCACATCATCGTCATTGAAAAGTGTATGCGGTACATCAAACCCGATGAGCGCTCTACCCACCGACTCTATCTCACGATTTGTGCGAACCAAAATTGCTATTTCTTCAGGTGAAGTACCTGTATCGATTGAGTGTCGTATTGATTCAGCAATCCCGAGCAATTCGTCGTCAGTGTTTCTATATGTTGCATGCATCATACCTTGCTCGTGATCCGTGACCGCACCCTTACTTAAAAGTTGTGGACGAGGAAGGAGAGACTTTTCGATCGTCATCATGGCATGCGATGCATCGAGAATTCGTTGAGTGGATCGGTAGTTGTGATCTAGATATATTACTACTGAATCGGGAAACTTTTTTTGGAAGTAGAGAAAGTTTGCAAGTGAAGCACCTTGGAAACGGTAGATCGCTTGCTTCTCATCACCAACTATAAACAGATTACGCGTATCACGATAATCTGAAATGAGTTCGAGGATAGCGTTTTGAGAATTGTTTGCATCTTGATGTTCGTCTGCAAGGATGTACAAGTACTCCTCTCGCAGTGTGAGGAGTAAGTCTTTTTTTGCTTTCAATGCGCGGACGAGCTCGAGTAAGAGGTCATCATAGTCATACAGACCACGTTCTGCGAGTGAGGTTTCGTAGAGTGCGTACAAAACTGCAAGTTCTTTATTCTTTTCGTTTGCACGGAGAAGGTCTGCATATTCACGCTTCATGGAACCCTTGCTTCTTCCCTTCTCATGATACAAATCTTCACTTGTTAAAATTCTATTTTCTTCCTCAGTGAGTAAGTCTCTAAAACTTTTCGGATCAATACCATCACGTTTGATGTCTTGGATTGCGCCAATCGCTTTGCGTACATAAAAAAACTGATCGCCAAATGGTCGAATGAGTGTGAAATCCCCTTTTGTAAGTGATTCCTCCAATATCTCGAATCGTTCGCTATCTGTTGCGATGATACCACCGATAATTCTCGGAAAATACTCAGGGTAGAGTGTGATGATTTCTTGGGCGAAACCATGGAAGGTGTATATGTGCACCCGATATGCAGCAGGACCAATGAGATCGAAGAGTTTTCTCCGCATCGAGTGTACAGCTGATTCGGTGAAAGTTAGGGCCAAAATGCCGTTTGGTGGGGTGTCAGTACTTCGGAGGATATTGGCAATCCGAAGCGTTAAAACAGAGGTTTTACCCGTTCCAGGGCCAGCTATAACCATGACAGGGCCCTCGATAGTATCTACTGCTTTCTTTTGTTCAGAATTGAGATTTTTGTAGAGTTTTAAGAATACATCATCTTTCATACCTGTATGGTAGCACATCAGTTTTAGTGGCGTGATTACAGCTGTGTAACACCTGGTTTTGTACAATAAAAAATCAATATATATTTCATGAGTATTCACACAACGAATATCTGGTTCGAGATATTACACTTGTCTACCTATACAAAGGCGAGTTGATCTAAAAGATCATCGAGCATTTCATATTCAATCACACCGTCAGCCATCTGGTGGATAGAAGTGGTTTGTACGCCATTTTTGAGTGCAAGTAAAAACTTTTTCTTTTTTGCTATTGCATAGCCTATTTCTACAAGCATACCTTCACTTTTTTCATCTGAGCGTACAACTGCGAGAAATAAGTCGCACGTATCAATCCTTTCAAATGCACGATCCATTATTTCTTTGTTTGTTCTCTTTTGTTCTTGATACCACGCTTCATCTTCGATAGAACAGTACACAGTACTCCCGTGTTTTCGAAGTTCAGCACACATAATTCCAAATGTCTGCTCGAGCTCTTTCGGATCTTCCCCAGTAAACTTGTAGGAAATAAAAATATTCATTTGCTGTTTTTAAGGAGTACTTCTTGCAAGGTAAGGTAATCCGTCGCTCTGTCATACGGAGGAAGTGATGTATCCATAATATCTTCAAGTCCAGCAATTTTCTCCATAGAAATTCCTAGTTTTTCAGCAAGCTCTTTTTGTGTTGGTGGTCGTTTTAAATCCTTCAAAAGATTGTGCTCGGCTTCCTTGTATCTTTTTATGGATTCAACTGCATGAATCGGAACTCGAATTGTGGGCCACGGACTACTATCAGTATTTTCGTGCATATGTGGTGTGTAAGTAAATACAATTAGTAGTTTCTGAGTCTGTTAATCTTATCATGTTGCCGAATTTTCTCGTGAGCTTTCGCTTCAATCTGTCGAATACGCTCTCGGGTAACTCCAAACACCTTTCCTACTTCCTCGAGTGTATGAGTAAAGCCGTCTACAAGTCCATGTCGCATCTCAAGAATTTTTCGCTCTTTCGGTGGAAGGTCGTTTAGTATTTCCTTTACTTGGTCAGCAATGATTCTCCGTGATGATTCCTGATCTGGTGAAAGAATTTTGTCGTCTGCAAGGAAGTCACCGAGCTTACTCTTTCCATCATCACCATCGTCTCCCACAGGAGATTCGAGTGAAACAGTAGATTGGTCGATCTTCTCAATATTGTATATTTTATCTACATCAAGATTCATTTCTGTTGCGATTTCTTCTGGCATCGGATCACGTCCAAGATCCTGGGTAAGTCTTCGTACTACTTGCTTGTATTTTGCAATCGTTTCTACCATGTGCACGGGTACGCGGATTGTTCGTGATTGATCTGCAAGGGCACGTGTAATCGCTTGTCGAATCCACCAGGTAGCATATGTTGAAAACTTATATCCTTTGGTCCAATCAAATTTATCAACAGCTTTGAATAGTCCAAGGTTACCTTCTTGGATAAGATCGAGGAGTGTCAGGTCTGGTGAGCGACCGACATATTTCTTTGCAATAGAAACAACGAGTCGAAGGTTCGCACGTGCAAGAAGATTTTTCGCTTCTTCATCCCCTGCTTCAATACGTTTTGCCAACTCTTTTTCCATCGCACCAGTAATCAGTGGGTACTGACCGATTTCTTTCAAATACATTTGGATAGAGTCATACGATGAATCACTCTTTCCGTAATCGTATTTTTTACCTGGAACATCGTCGTCATGTGGAGTGTCGAGGAGTCCTCCTCCTTCGAGCACGTCTACACCGGATGATGATAGCTTTGCATAAAATTCTTCAAGAAAAACAATATCGTCTTCGATGGTTGGAAATTCTTTCAAGATTTCATCATAGGTTACGAACCCTTTGTCTTTACCTTTTGCTATAAGACGATTAACGCGTGTCTCTGTTTCTTGCGCTTTCTTACTAAGTTTCGTAACTTTTGGAAGTTTCTCTGCTTTCACCTTTGCAGGTTTTACTACCTTTACTTTCTTGATAGCCTTAGATTTTTTTATTACTTTTATTTTTTTTGCGGTTTTCTTTGCAACCTTCTTATTACTTTTTACTTTTTTAGGAGCGATTTTCTTTTTTGCTTTTATGATTTTTTTCAATTTTTTTTGTTTTATTTTTTTTGGCATATATGTAGGTATATTACTTATTCACCGCTTAATCTCCTTCTCGAAAGTTCTGCTAATTTTTGACTGATTTCCTGACAAGATTCTAAGAGTTTTGCTGAGCGTTCCTTGTCTTTTTGATGCTCAGCTTCACTTAACTCCTTCATAACTTTTACGAATTGTTCTCGCAATACATCTTCTTCAAAATTTATAATGAGCTCTGAGATTTCCCGGGTAAGTGCTGCCGTTTCTCCATAATATGATTCTGCCTCAAATATGAGCTCCTCCGCAAGTGGTTTGAAATGTTCAACTAAATCATGAATGTACTTGTCTCCGGCAATGAGTATGAGTGTTGCACGAAGTCTTATGATATCTACTTGAGGTTCTTTCTCTTTTTCTTGCCAAAATATAACTCCAAATAATCTACGTTCTATGTAATTTTTCCTATTTTTAGTTTCTATGACTGGTACCGAATGTGCTGGCGGACTATCGTTTCTTGTCTCTCCTTGGACACGCGGGAGTTTGCGGACATCTGTCCAGATTGCATCTTCTCGAATCCCAGTACGCTTTGCAATTTGAGAAATAAAGTGAGATTGTTCGATAGAACTTTCAAGCATACTAACGTATGGCAACACTTTCTTTTCTATCTCTTTTGCGAGTGCTCGTGATTCGAGCTTATCGAGCATAAGTTTATCAAGATAGAAATCAATAAGATGTTTCGCATTTTTGAGCGATTCTTTCCATGATGATGGATCGTTTTTGATAAGCTCAGCAGGGTCAGATCCTTTCGGAAGTTCACACAGCTTTACTTCAAGCTTGAGTGAGAGTGCAAGGACTGCACTTTTATTTGCTGCGGTAAATCCTGCACCGTCGGAGTCATACGCAAATATAATACGCTTTGAAAGACGTTCGAGCTTTGCCAAGTGCTCTTTGGTAAATGCTGTACCAGATGAAGCAACGGTATTATCAAACCCTGCCTGATGACACATCAACAAGTCCATTTGCCCTTCTACCAGGATTGTATAGTCGCGCTTTCGGATAGATGTCTTGGCACGATCGAAACCGTACAATGTTTCAGATTTTACAAAGAGCGGTGTCTCAGGGCTGTTTAAGTACTTTGGAGCATCGGGTACTTCGTCAAATATTCTTCCACTAAATGCAATCACCCGACCCGATGTATCGAAGATAGGAAATATGATTCGTCCGCGAAAAATATCGTACATGCCGTCTTCCCGAGCTTTTTCACTCATCTTTGTTAGTCCGACTTTTATCATCTCAGCATCACTCACTTTTTTGCTTCGTAGATATGTAGAGAGAGCACGCCATTCGTTGGGTACATAGCCAAGCCTCCATGCGTCTATTGTTTCTTGCGTAAGTCCACGTTCTAAAAGGTAGTCACGTGCAGCACTCTTGTCCTTCAGGTTTTGTACAAAGTATTGGGTTGCAATCTCAAGAACTTCGCGAAGTCTGTCATTCTCATTTCTTTCCGTAGTGTTTACCGCTTCGAGTTCTACCCCAGCCCGCTCCGCGAGAAGCTTGAGCGCCCCTTTGAAGTCGAGACCTTCGAACTCTTCGACAAAGGTAAATATGTCACCTTTCATGCCACAACCAAAACAATAGTATGTACCACGAGAGGTTGAAATGAAAAATGATGGTGATTTTTCGTTGTGGAAGGGACACTTTGCCTTGAAGTTGCTTCCTGCTTTTTCAAGTTTAATGTACGAGCCGAGTACTTCAGCTATATCGAGACGCTCTTTTATTTTTTCTACAGAAGTAGACATGTGTGAATATGAGAACAAATCGAACGCACACACAGTACAAAACTATATTATTCAGTTCCTGCGCCGTCTTCTGGCTTCACATTGTACATATTTTGAATCATCAAGTTCTTTGGACTACCTGCAAATCCTGTTCCTGCTGGAATAAGTCGTCCGATGATTACGTTTTCTTTGAGACCTACGAGGTTATCCTCTACGCCACGAAGTGCTGCTGCGATAAGGACACGGGTAGTGTGTTGGAATGATGCTGCTGAAAGAAAACTCTTTCGTGAGAGCGATACTTCTGTTATACCCATAAGCATAAAGTCTGCTTTTGCCTCTTCGAGACCAAGCGCTGTTGCTGCAAGGTTTGCTTCTGATAGCTGGATAGGTTCAACCACATCACCCCGTGATAGTGTGGTTCCACCGACTTCTCTCACTTTCTTTCGTGAAAACATCTGCTTCACAATTACTTCAATATGCTTTCGTGACACTGCTTCACCTTGCAGTTCGTATGGTTTTGAGATTTCTCGAATAATATAGTTTTGGGCAACATCCTTTCCTCCATACTTAAAGAGTTCGTCGATGTCTGCTGATCCGTCAGTAAGAAGCTCTCCTTTTACCACCTTATCACCAACACGTACGAGTACCATTCGGGCTGCTGATACTTCGTATTCGATTTTATCTTTTACTTTAGATTTTTCATCAGGAAGGATAACAATAGTTTTTTCTGAACCATCCTTACGAACTTCACTGATTATACCGTCTACATGAGAAACGGTAGCAGGATTCTTTGGTGTTCTGTTTTCAAATACTTCTTCAACACGAGGAAGTCCGGCAGTGATATCTCCACCAACTGATGCTGTTCCTCCAGCGTGGAAGGTACGCATTGTAAGCTGTGTTCCAGGTTCTCCGATTGCTTGGGCCGCAATAGTTCCCACTGCCTCACCAATGTCGATGATCTTGTGTTTACCGAGGTCTGCTCCGTAACATTTTACACATACTCCGATTACACTCTTACAAGTAAGTGGTGAACGTACAGAAACAGAAAGCACTCCTTTTGATTCGATGAGTTGTGCATCACGTTTTGAAAGGAAGTGACCCTTTTTGAACAGTACTTCTCCATCCTTTGTTGCAACATCTTCTGCAAGGAAGCGTCCGAGGATATTCTTTGCGAGCGATGCTTCGATACCTGCTGCATTTACATTACTGATTGTTACAAACTCTTTTGTAGAACAATCTTCTTCAGTAACAATACCGTCTTGAGCAACATCGAAGAGTCTTCGGGTAAGATACCCTGCTTTCGCGGTATTGAGTGCGGTGTCAGTAAGACCTTTTCGACTTCCGTGAGTAGTAATGAAGTATTCAAGTGGTGAGAGTCCTTCTTTTGCACATGAGATAATCGGAAATTCGATTGTTTCTCCTGCAGTGTTTGAGATGAGACCTTTCATACCCGCCATCTGTGTAAGCTGAGCGACTGATCCTCGAGCTCCTGATTTGAGCATATCGTATACTGGTCCATTTTTATCAAGAACCTCTGGAACAAGTTTTTCTACTTCACTTTTTGCTGCATACCAGATCTCGATGTGCTTTCGAAAACGCTCATCCTCTGAAAGAAGACCGTCATTAAACTGGGCGAGAACTTCGTCAGCTTTTTTCTTTGCTGCAGTAATAACTGCAGACTTACCTTCTGGGATTTTTACATCGTCGATTCCCCATGTGATACCAGAGTATGTTGTGTATTTAAATCCGAATGCTTTGATCTTGTCCATGATTGGTGGAATCTTGTCGACACCATATCGCTCGATCAGGTCATCGATAAGTTCTGCCATTTTCTTTCGATCAATTTCTTGGTTTACATATGGATAGTCTGACGGCAATACGCTGTTGAACAGGAGGCGTCCTACTGTAGTGTCGAAAAGACCACCAGCAAACTCAGCATACTTTTCGTTTTCAGTTCCAAGTACTTTGATTTGTGCACGGAATCCTACAGCACCAAAATCAAATGCAGTGATTGCACTGTTTGGATTTGGGAAGATCTTACCTTCACCGTTTTCACCAGTAACAGTTTTCGTCATCCAATAACATCCGAGTACGATATCAAGAAGCTTCGCAATAACAGTCGGTTGTCCACTTCCTGGCTTTAGGATGTTTTTATCTGCTGCCATGATTTCACGAGCTTCCATTTGAGCTTCGTCTGAAAGTGGCACGTGAACAGCCATCTGGTCTCCATCGAAGTCCGCGTTAAATGCAGTACATACGAGTGGGTGAAGCTGAATAGCGTTACCTTCAATAAGCACTGGTTTGAAAGCCTGAATACCAAGTCGGTGTAGCGTAGGTGCACGGTTCAAGAGAACGTATTTTGCACTGATCACATCTTCGAGGATTGCCCACACTTCTGGGATTCCATCGTCAATAAGTCGACTTGCTCCACGGATATTGTATGCGAGTTCTCGCTTTAGAAGTTCAGAAATAACAAATGGTTTGAAGAGTTCAAGTGCCATGTGCTTTGGAAGACCACATTCATGCATCTTGAGTTCTGGACCTACTACGATTACAGATCGTCCAGAGTAGTCAACACGCTTTCCAAGCAAGTTCTGTCGGAAGAGTCCCCGCTTTCCTTTCAAGTTGTCAGCGAGAGATTTGAGTGGTCGGCGTTGGAGCTGATTACTTCCAGCTGACACTGCACTTCCATGTCGAATAGAGTTGTCGATAAGTGCATCGACAGCTTCTTGGAGGATTCTTTTCTCATTTCTAAGGATCACGTCTGGAGCAGAAATCTCTTTGAGTTTTTTCAAACGATTGTTTCGGTTGATCACTCGTCGGTAGAGATCGTTTACATCTGAAGTAGCGTATCGTCCACCATCTAACGGTACCATCGGTCGAAGCGCCGGTGGCATCACAGGGATACTACTTAAGAACATCCATTCTGGTCGGGTCCCACTCTGAATCATCTGCTGGAGAAGACTGATACGTTTTACGAGTTTTGGAGTTTCGAGTGCACTTGCGTGTTCAACATCTTTTGCAAGCTTCTCAACGAGTGTTGCGAGGTTAAGTTTTTTTAATATATTAAAGATTGCCTCTGCGCCGATACCTGCTTCAAAAAGAGTTGCATACTTCATAGAGTATGTGTGGTACTCGACTTCATCAAGCACTTTACCTTCTACAACACTTTCGATTTCTTTCTTTGCATTCAAAAGCATTTCTTTCATTGCATCTTTTGACTTTTCGTCTTGGAGGTTTTTTACCTTCGCTTTGAATTCTGAATCAAGATCTTTTAAGATTCGTGTCTTCTCATCTTCTGATACATGCGTGATGATATATCCTGCAAAGTAAATAACTTTCTCAAGTTCTCCTGACGGAATACCCATGATAAGTGCGAGACGTGATGGCATTGATTTCAAGAACCAGATATGACAGACAGGACTTGCAAGCTCAATGTGTCCCATACGATCGCGTCGTACGATAGACCTGGTGATTTCTACACCACACTTTTCACACACGATTCCTTTGTAGCGGATACCGCGGTACTTTCCACAGTAACATTCATAGTCCTTGTCTGGTCCAAAAATCTTTTCGTCGAACAAACCGTTTCGCTCACTGCGTTGTGTACGGTAGTTGATAGTCTCTGGTTTTGTAACTTCTCCAAATGACCACTTCTTAATAGTCTCGGGTGATGCGAGGTGAAGGTGGATTCTATTGAATCGATTTGCTTCTGATGGTTTTTTCATAGTAGTTATTGATTAGGAGATTATGAAGTAGCTTCTTCGTCTTGTTCTGTCGACCCTTCTGGATCCATGAGCTCGATGTTGAGTCCGAGTCCTCGGATATTGTTGAGCAATACTGAGAACGATGCTGGAGTATTGAGTTCAGTAATCTTTTCACCTTTCACGATTGCGTCGAACGCGGCTGATCGTCCCAAGATATCGTCTGACTTGATGGTAAGCATTTCACGCAATGTGTGAGCTACACCATGACCCAAGAGTGCCCAGACTTCCATTTCTCCAAATCGCTGACCTCCGTTCTGTGCTTTTCCTCCGAGTGGCTGTTGTGTGATGAGAGAGTATGGACCGATTGAACGCATGTGAATCTTGTCTTCTACCATGTGGTGCAGTTTCAAGATGTACATGTATCCCACTGCGACTCGTTGATCAAACGCTTGACCGGTACGGCCGTCAAAGAGTGTCATCTTTCCGTCTTCAGCAAAACCTGCATCCTTGAGTTGGTTCTTGATTTCACTATCTGTTGCACCTGCAAACGGTGGAACGATAGCTTGATAGTTGAGTGCGTGTGCAGCAAGACCGAGGTGAAGCTCGAGGATTTGTCCCAAGTTCATACGTGATGGAACACCGAGTGGTGTCAGGATCATATCGATCGGAGTTCCGTCTGCCATATATGGCATATCTTCTTCCGGTAGAATCTTTGAGATAACTCCTTTGTTTCCGTGTCGTCCTGCAAGCTTATCTCCCACAGATACGGTTCGGAGCTGCGCAACTTCGATGTGAATACGCTTGATGATTCCGCTTTCGAGTTTGTCACCTTTCTCACGAGAGAATACTTGTACACTGATAACACGTCCACGCTTTCCTCCCTCCATTCTCTTCGATGTATCTTTTACATCGCGAGCTTTTTCACCGAAGAGTGACCGCAAGAGTCTTTCTTCTGGAGTCAGTTGTGTCTCACCTTTTGGAGTAATCTTTCCGACGAGAATATCGCCAGGACGAACTTCAGCACCGATGCGGACAATACCGTCTTCTGCAAGGTTGCGGAGTTTACTTTCTCCCACGTTTGGAATATCACAGGTAGTTTGTTCTGGTCCGAGTTTAGTGTCGCGGACGTTGATGACAAACGGTTCGATGTGAACTGATGTAAATTTACTTACTTTTACGAGTCTTTCAGAAACAATAATCGCGTCTTCGTAGTTTGATCCAGACCATGACATGAATGCGATCAAAATATTTTGACCAAGTGCCATTTCTCCGTGATCAGATGAAGATGTGTCTGCGAGTACGTCACCCTTTTTTACCTTTTGACCAAGATCAACAGATGGTCTCTGGTGAAATGAAGTAAATCCGTTTGTTCGTGAGAACGTAACAAGACTATACTCTTTTTCTTTTCCAGACTTGTCCCCTTTTACCTTAATGAGTTTTGAATCGACATATGAAACAACTCCAGGCTCGTCTGTTACAACAAGTCGCCCTGTGTCTCGTACTGCAGCACCTTCAATACCAGTAGCAACGAGTGGAGCTTCTGGCACGATACATGGAGTTGCTTGCTTTTGCATGTTTGAACCCATCAGTGCTCGGTTTGCATCGTCGTGGTTCAAAAACGGAATCATAGATGTAGCGATTGAGAATGCTTGGTTTGTAGCGACGTCTATATAGTCTACTTTTGATTTCTCGATAGTAGATGGGTCACCATGATGGCGTACTTCTGCGATAGCAACAGTGATAGTGCCGTTTTCGTCATATGGAGTTGCAGCGTGAGCAATGTTGAACTTTTCTTCTTCGAGAGCGTTCAAGTATTCGATGTCTCCGGTAATCTTTCCATTTTTAACCTTTGCGTACGGAGTTTCGATCATACCGAAATCATTGATACGTGCGTATACCGCAAGACGCAAGATAAGACCGATGTTTGGTCCTTCCGGTGTGTGGATAGGACACAGTCTTCCATAGTGAGATGGGTGTACGTCTCGAACTTCAAACCCAGCGCGTGCTCGTGAAAGTCCACCTGGTCCGAGTGCTGACAGTGTTCTGAGGTGCTCGATTTCAGTCAATGCATTTTCTTGTTGCATGAACTGTGAAAGCTGGTTGGTTGTGAAGAATTCCTTGATACGAGCTTGGAGAGGTTTCGGTGAGATGAAGTTCACAGGAAGTGTCACATCAGCATCAACAGTCGACATTCTATTTTGAATGTTTCTCTTGATCTGACTCATACCAACACGAATCTTTTGCTGAAACATTTCTCCCACATATCGTACGCGTCGACTTCCGAGGTGATCGATATCATCTTCAAGTGATCCAGGTGTGTTATTTAAATTGATGACGTGATCTACGATAGTAGTGAAGTCATCGAGAGAGATGGTACGTCGCTCGATTTCCTTGTCTGCCATAGATTTCTCAAATCGATTGTTGAAACGGAAACGTCCAACCTTTGAAAGGTCGTAGCGTTCTACACCGAATATAGAGTTGAAAAACTCTTTTGCGTTTTCTTCTGTTGCGAGATCGCCATCACGAAGTCTCTTGTGGATTTCGATATATGCTTCTCCAGGAGTTTTTGCGTGGTCTTTTGCAAGAGATTTCTCAATATGAGCTTTTGCAAATTCGTTCCCTTTGAATAGGTCGAGGATTTGCTTATCGGTATCTGCTCCGAGTGCACGGAGAAGCACTGAAACGGGAAACTTTCGCTTCTTGTCGATACGAACATAGAGAATTCCCTCGATATCAGTCTCAAGTTCTACCCATGCTCCTCGTGAAGGGATAATCTTTGCTCCAAATGTCTTTTTTCCACGGATAACTTGTGATGTAAAGAATACTCCGAAAGAACGCGCGAGTTGCGGTACGATAACGCGCTCAATACCAGAGATGATAAATGTTCCGTGAGAAGTCATGAGTGGAAAATCTGCCATAAATATTTCCTGTTCTTTCTCACTCTTCATGATGTGGTTCTTCAAACGAACCTTCACCTTAAGCGGTGCCTCATAGGAAAGCTTGTTGTCTTTTGCATAGTATTCATCAAACTTTGGCTCTGCGAGTTCAAACCCGACAAAGTCGAGTGTAAACTTCTTTTCAGAGAAGTCTTTTATTGATGAAAATTCTTGAAATACTTCTTTGAGACCCTCTTTGATGAGCCAGTCAAATGACTCTATTTGTGATGTCACGAGATTTGGAATCGTCGTGAGTGGCTCTTTAAACTTACCGAAAATCTTTTTCTCCAACTTTGCAGTTTTTGTTGTCATAATTATTTCCAAAAAAAATCGCCCCCTATGCAAATAGGGTTGCTGATAAATTAACTACAATGTGAGTAATTGAGAATGCAAGATACTAAAACGATTATAAAAGTCCGCAACTTCGTTTTATATGGCCGTGACTCAATCTTGCCGAAGTGCCGTGATTATACTACGTATCAAATCCGCGTCAACCTACATACCCCCACCCTGGGGATAGCTAGTTGGAAGCCTTTTCTTTATTCGTGATTCCTTATTCTTCCCTTTCTCCTTCCATTCGTTTATGAGTTTTGGGTTACCAGACAGGAGTACTGGTGGAACTTTATACTTTTTGCCTTTATATACAAAAATTTCAGGACGAGTGTATACATCATGAGATGACACTCTGCTTTCTTCGAGAGAGTCGAAGTTACCAAGTATCCCTTTTTTTTGTCGCGCTATACTGTCCATCATAAGCATGGCAGGGAGCTCTCCTCCAGTGAGTACAAATGGTCCGATAGACACATCTTCCATTTTGAAAACTTTTTTTATACGGGCATCAATACCCTCGTATCTCCCCGATACAAAAATAATATCGGTATAACTCTTTGCGACTTTTCCTGCGTATTCATTGGTAAACTGATTTCCTCCAGGAGACAAGAAAATGATTTTTACTTTCTTTTTATTACCCTTTGCTTTTGCAATTGCTTTGATTACAGGTTCTGCTTGGATCACCATACCAGGTCCTCCCCCATACGGTGGTTTGTCTATTCTTGGTTCGAGGGTACTGCCTCGCTTACGCGGTGAAAAATCTCTTGGATTATAGAAAGTAACTTTTATCTTTTTATCTTCAATTGCACGCTTCAAAATAGACTCGCCAAGGTACGAGGTAAAAGCGTCTGGAAATAGTGTGATGATGTGGAAATGCATGTAGCAAAAGTATCATTGACTCTCGCACTTTGCAATGGTATTTTTTACTAGGGTAATAGTTCTCTCTCAAGAAGGAGATATCTGTGAGGTTCAATGCACCGGTACTGCAGTTGCGTCGCATGTGTGTGTGGTCTATCAGACGCACACCGAAGCCGTACCATCGAAAGTACTGGTTCAAACACCACGGAGCATTCTACTTCTGATTCTCACCAAAACACTACGCTCATTGAGCGTAGTGTTTTCATTATTTCTTATTCCTTATTCCTTATTCTTCCTGTATCTACTCTCCCAGCTTCAAATCATCAAGTGCCTGATCGAAGTCTTTCATCTGATTTCCTATCGTTTTTGCTCCTCCATCTGGCTCGTTTATCTTTAGATTCACACGAGCATTGTTTTTCATACCAACAACGCGCAAAAGTGTGCGGATTGCTTTTGCGGTATTTCCGAGTCTTCCGATTATCTTGCCCATGTCTGCCGGGTTCACATCAAGAGTGATGAGAACTCCCATTTCATCTACGGTTCGATTTATCTTTACATCGTTTGGATTATCAACAAGTGACTTCACCAAGAATTCTAAAAAAGCTACGTCTTTTTCCATTGTATTCAATTTAACCTGTAATTCTATCTTTTCTGAAAATCTGTATGTATCGTAACAAATACATATACAAATGAAAACTCCCCCGAGTGCGGAGGAGTTTTGTATTATGCTGCAGTTACTTCTTCTGGTGTTTCTGGAGTGACAACTTCTGCAGGTGCTTCTTCAGATTCAGTTGCGACCTCCGCGACAACTTCATCAACAGTTACAGGTTCTTCAGGAGTAGCTTCTACAGGTGCTTCGGCTGCTGCTTTTGCATCTGCTTCTGCCTTTTCTGCTGCCTCCTTGGCCGCGAGAGCCTCTGCTTCAGCGGCAACCTTTGCGTCAGCTGCTGCTTTTACTTTTGCTTCCTCCGCTGCTTTTTCAGCTGCAATTTTTGCTTCATCTACGATAGGACTTTTCTTTGGGAGAACATTTTTCTTCTTCCCTTCAATGATTTTATGAGACACGAGAATATTGTGAACGGTATCAGAAGTTTTTGCTCCTTTACTCATCCAGTGTTTGATTTTGTCAGCATCAAAATGCTCAGTAGTTTTACGAGCGTCATATGAACCAAGTACCTCTAAATAGCGTCCACTTTTAGTACTGTTCGTATGCTCAGTAACAACAAGCCGGAACGCCGGGTCGTTCTTTCTTCCTACTCTTTGTAGTCGAATCATTAACATCGCGCAATCCTAACAGATAGAGCGATATGGGTCAACAGCTGGTAGTTGCTAGTTTGTAGTTGATAGTAGTTAGTTAATCCATAAACAGCTCGAGATAAGACAGGTTGCCAGTTATATATAAAATACAATCACCGTGAGGGCTCCCCACACGGTGATATAAAACAACAGACCCCAACGCATTGCGTTAGGGTCTTTTTTCAGAATTACAAATCGTTACTTCTACGGAGCACACCATCAATCACTACTGCGATTCGCCTTACAGCGCGAATGTAGTAATTGAAAAAAAGTTGTGCAGCAGCGAGTTCATTTTTCATCTGTCCTCCAGTGCAGTTTTTGGTCGAACCGAGGTTACTGCTTCTTGTTGGACCAAGTTCGAAAATCATCGCGAAGAAACACAGCCGCATCGAACAATACAGCAACCGCAAGAAAAGCATCAACAAGGATCACAACAATTGCAGGAAGCATGGGATCATGCCAATTGAAATGCACTTGAACCTCCATGGGTGAATGCAAAAGAACAAATTGAACTACATATATTATACACTACTTTTAAGCTGTTTGTCAATACTCAGAAACCCTTATATATAAGCCTAAAATCTGCTATAGTGATTGCAATGTCGCAGGCAACCTATACGGGAGAAATCACAGTAAGCGGACGAGGAGTCGGCTATTTTTCGTTACCAGAAGAGGTGATGAAAGAGCTCGGAACTGAAGAAGATGTGGAGCTCACTACCCTTGCGCTCAAGACAGCGCTCAATAACGACGAAGTTGAAATCAAACTGCTTCCAAAAGTAGAAGGTCTCCGCCAGCAAGGTGAAGTCGTAAAAATCATAAAACGTGCGAAAACTCGGTTTGTCGGAACGCTCGCAGGAACCCGAACGAATTTTTCTGAAAAAAACTCAAACGGGCAAGCTAAAGATTTTTTCTTTTTGAAACCAGATGACCGTCGGATGTATCGAGATATATTTGTACATGTTTCAAATGCACTCGGTGGTAAGGATGGTGACAAAGTACTTGTAGAACTCACAGGATGGAAAGACCCTACAAAAAGCCCTGAAGGCAAAGTAGTACAAGTGCTTGGAAAAAAGGGAGTACACAATGTAGAGATGGAAGCGATTGTGCTCGAAAGTGGTTTCGACTATGCATTTCCACAAGACTTACTCGACGAAGCAGAACGTATTGCGAAAACTGAGCGAGACAAGGTTGGTGAAGAAATATCAAAAAGAAAAGACTTTCGTGACACACTCACGGTCACTATCGATCCATTTGATGCAAAAGACTTCGACGACGCTATTTCATTTAAAGATTTAGGGAATGGAACCTACGAAATAGGTGTGCACATCGCAGATGTATCTCACTACGTGACTGAACGCTCCCTCCTTGATGCAGAAGCGAAGAAGCGTGGTCTCTCTGTCTATCTCGTAGACAGGACTATTCCCATGCTTCCTGAAGTACTTTCAAATGATCTCTGTAGTTTGAATCCAAATGAAGACAAACTCACCTTCTCTGCTGTGTTTGTCATGAATGACAAGGCAGAAATTCTCGAACGCTGGTTTGGACGCACCGTCATCCATTCTGACAAACGATTTACCTACGAAGACGCGCAAGAAAGTTTGGATACAAAATCAGGACCATACTTTACTGAACTCGATACACTGAACAAAATTGCAAAACTTTTACAAGCTGAGAAATTTAGAAACGGTGCGATCGATTTCGAATCAGAAGAAGTAAAATTCGAATTGGATGACCAAGGACGTCCGATTCGTGTATACAAAAAAGAGCGCAAGGATACTCACAAGCTTGTCGAAGAGTATATGTTGCTCGCAAACCGAGAAGTAGCACTCTATACATTCAACCAAACAGACAAAGGAAGCACCAAGGGTGCTGCGATATACCGAATCCACGATCTTCCAAACAAAGAGAAGATTATGAACCTCAATACGTTTTTGAAAGCACTTGGATATGACCTCGATGCGGAAGATGGCGAAGTGAGTGCAAAAGAAATTAGTTCTCTCTTGAAAAAAGTAGACGGAAAACCAGAAGAGTCGCTTATCAAAACTGCTGCGATTCGCTCTATGGCAAAAGCAGTTTACTCAACACGAAATATCGGTCACTTTGGACTTGGATTTAAATACTACACTCACTTCACTTCCCCTATCCGAAGATACCCAGACCTCCTTGTGCACCGCCTCCTCGCACGATACCTTACCAAAGGAAAAATTGAAGCAGATGAAATCGCACGATATCAACGCATGGCTGAGGACTCATCTCAGAAGGAAATCGGAGCTGCAGAAGCAGAACGCGCGAGTATCAAATACAAACAAGTTGAATACATGCTTACCCACGTCGGAGAAACATTTGAAGGAACTGTTTCAGGAGTTTCAGAATGGGGTGTCTATATTGAAGAAAAAGAAACTAAAGCAGAAGGTATGGTGCGCATGAAAAATATGACCGATGACTTCTATGCCCTCGATCCAAAGACATACTCTGTAGTCGGTGCAAAGTCTAAGAAAAAATACTCACTCGGTGACACGGTAACAGTGAAACTCGAAAACGCTGATCTGGAAAAGAAAATCCTCGATTACAGTTTTGCACTATAGATGTTTTCCACTTGTAGACTTGAAACGCTTTAAAATAGGTGTAGGATGAATGGTCGACAATGCTCATTTTAACGGAGGAAGTATGCAAAGGTTTCAGTGTTCTGGATGTAACACTTTGTGCACCGATGACCTTGTTGTAAAAGATCTTGATGGTGAACACTACTACTGTGGGCGCATTGGTTACTGTAGGTTGGCAATCCAAAGACATGAGATTGCCGCAAGAAATCGACGCCTTGATGCAGGGTTCACATGCTCGTACGTGATCCCTGGATCAGACCATTGTGGGAGAGAAAGCGTAAACATTTTACCAATACCTACTCCTCACGAAGGAAGATGCGAGATTCACATGTCTTCGGCACTACCTCCGATTCAGCACCACACAGAACAAGTCTTTGTGTGATGTGTAAGGAAAATTATTCTCTCGATTCGCCTAGCGAATCGAGAGAATTTTCGTATGGAGTTATTGTGTGTCGCAAAAGGGTGCGTTCACATTGCAATTATGAATATAAGAAAAGATAGTACCTATATTCCACCAGAACCACACACTACTGTAGACATTGACGGTAATACCTGTGAAATTGTGTCTGTAACGTATGGACAAGAAAATGCTACTACACACGAAAAAGATGTAACGGTCGTTACACGAGCGCAATACAAAAATGTGTTTACCATACTCGAGACAAAACTTATAGTTAGAAATCCAAATTTTTCTTACAACACTCCTGTTTTTCCATATATTACTAATGTAGAAAATAATGAAATCTTAGACTTGTAAATTAACGTTGTACTAAGGTGAAAATCATACGATGTAATGATACAGGGTGGACATTCAATGAATGTCCACCCTTTTCCTACCCTACTTATGTGAGCACCTTTGGTCCGGCTTCACGAATCAAGTACAGAAACGCTTTGCGGGGAAGTCTCACCGAGCCACCTTCATCGTCGGTAATCACAAAGTGACTTTCAGACTCCATGATAAGCTGTGGGCAGTCATCGCAGTCTGGACAGAGTGTTACGCTAACTGATGGCTTTGTGCTCTTTGTTGTCTTTTCCACAATTGCTCCTTTTTTATGAGTGAACAGCACCTGTGTCTATTATCCTTATAATAAAAACAAGTGCAACTACATAAAAAACATCAAAATCGCCATTATCACCATCACAATATTTTCAAAAAAAGTAAACCATGAAAGTGGGACTGAGAATGCACTTCCAAGACACGCACACTGTACGACCTCTCCTTGTTTCAGGAGCTTGTATATACCAACAGTGCTTATACTCACAATAACTGCAGTAACTAGTGATGCAGACATAATGAACATATTACTTAGAAACATATACGCAAGTACAATTTCAATAATCGGATACATATATCCATAGAAACGTATTCTACTAGCAATCGGGTCATAGTGTACAAAAGAATCTGTGAACCCCCTTATATTCAAAAACTTTAAACCTCCAAACAAAAGAAAGAATGCCCCCATATAATCAAGCATGAAGATATGAAAAGAAAAACTTTTTAGGAAAAAAATATGACTAAAACTGTAAAGTACGACAATAGTAAACGCTACGATTAACGGTTTGAATACTCTCCATCGTTTTTTATTAAACACAAAAGAAATAGGACTAAACTCGCTCACAGTAAACTTTGTATGACTCAATACACTTTTTACTTGCTCGAGAGTTGTAATCTGATCTGACTTCACGGAAACAAAAGCACCATTTAAATTCACGAACACAGACCGAACTCCCAGTATTTGTATAATTGAGTCAGTGACTGTTTTTACACACGTCGCACAATTCATCGTTTTGATTGTAAATCTATACTCCTGCATGTTCGTATTATGTGTTCATTCTCCTTTTGTATTTCCCCAACTATGAACTCCTAACTCTAAACTATCAACTGCTCCCCTAGCTTTTCTTCCATCTAGTCTCTATATACGAGTTCACTTCGCTCACCTTGAGTGGTGTCGTTGAGTTACCAGTTCGTATAAAAAACTCTTCATCGTCGTTCATTCTGAGATACACAGGCTTTTGTGACGGCATAACAGTGACTAAACAAATGTCATGACTCTCGATTTTTTCAAACGTCATGTCTACATATTGTCGAAACTCAGCACCAAGCATTGTCTTGAGTACCTGATTAAAGTGATTTTCAAATCCGTCTCTATCTTTTCGTACCAGACATGCATAATCTTCTGCCAGTCCATACACACTTCCGTTATCAGTGACTCCGATTATCAAGTGACCACCATCGGTATTGAGGAATGCAGCGATAGTTTTCATGGTCGCTTTTTCCAAAAGCTTGCTTGTCACTTTCTGCTTCACGTCCCAGCGAAATGTCTGCTTGAGCTCAAGTCGAGAATGTTCACCCTCTAGAATCATATCGAGAATCGAAACTTTTGAAGTTGGCTCTGGAAGTCGTGTGATCGACTGATCGACTGCATCTTTGATGATGTCCGCATAGATTTGCGCTGTCTCTACATGAGCGATTACAAACGGTTTCTCAACTTCTTTTGTAAAGATAGAGATTGTTCCATATCCAAACAAAATTTCAAACATACTTCTTGAGAATTCTACCGAAGTAATATTTTTAAGAAGTATCGAGATTTCTCTCCGTCGAAACAGAAAGCCTCCTCGATATACAATCTCCTTTTCTTTTACTCGATATTCTTCGTCTTGCCATATAAACAGAATCGCAAGCGTTAAAACGAGCTGAAGGAGTGCACTAAATACAAATAAGAAAATATCATACCTTTGGAACAGTGACCCTAGAGTTTCGTCATACAGTGCTTTGTAGTTTGTAAAAAATGAAACACTGAAAAGAAATATAATGACTGAGATTTCTGCACTGATAATCCGTTTTACTAATACAAAAGGGCTTTGTTTAATGATGATCGGAAATTTCATCCCTTTAGAAACAGGTCACACAAAGTGCGACCTGTTGAGATTAGATTGATAATTGTAATTGATGAAAATCATAGTGATATACGAGTCCCTGAGACACTGTTTCAAACGTGATTCGTACATTCATATTACCATGTATACAACGATGGTCGTAGCCATATATACCTAGACCATATTTCGATAAAACGACAACCTATTGTCCCTTAGGAACAACCAAAGAAAGTACGTGATGTACGAAATCTTTAATGGATATTCCAGCCGCTCTCAGTGCCTGGGGTAGTAGTGATGTTTGAGTCAATCCAGGTTGACTGTTGACCTCGAGTAAATAGATTCCACGAGTAGGACTCACAATAAAATCCGCCTGCGAATAATGCCTAAGCCCGAGTGCATGATGAGCTTGTATCGCAGTATTTTGTAACATGTTTTTTATTTCTTGTTCAAAATTGCTCGGACAACTATGGATCACATCCCCTGATGTTTTAGATTCATAATCAAAAAAGCGCTTAGTCGAATCTTTTGAAATTTCAATTGGAAAAAGAGAAGACACTGATCCATCAGAATTCTCAAGTACCGTGCACGAAGCTTCCCTTCCTGCAATATATTCTTCTAACAAAGCTGCGCCTGTCTTGCGAAAAGCATCTTCAATACCAAGTTCGAATGAACGAAAATTATCCGCGACACTAACTCCAAGAGAAGATCCTCCAGAAAGTGGCTTGATCACTGTAGGTTGTGGAAAGGATTGGAAAAGTTCTACAACCCTGCGTGCACTCGCATCTTTTGGAGTGATAACCACTGAATACGGAGTTTTGATTCCAGCTTTTTCAAAAAATTTTTTTGCCATCCCCTTATTCATACCAAACGAACTCGGTAAACTAGCTGAGCCAGTGTACGGCATGTGAAATCGGTCGAGTACAGACTGCACCTTTCCATCCTCGCCGTAAGTTCCATGGAGTGCATTAAACACAACATCTACATTTGAAAGAATACGCTCAGCTGGTTTCACTACACCTTGCATATACCAGTCCCCGTCACGTCCAATAAAAATATCGTGACCAACATACTCATCGGGTAGATTTTGAAGTACTTGCAGTCCAGTGTCGAGCGATACGTCGTACTCCATTGATGGTCCACCACGCAACACACCTACTCTGATTTTCTTTTTTTCAAATGTATCATTCATTCACAAAATTATACCTTGTATATTATTTTTTTTAAACAAAAAAAAGACTCACCAAATGGTGAATCTAGAAGGTGTGATGTGTAATACGGTGTTGGTGTTTGTGTGATAAGTTCTCTGAGTGTGAGAATTGGGGATACCCCGTGAAACTAAAAGGCCAACAGACTGCGTATATACGACATCGAAAGAGCTTCTACCACAAGTATACAACTTTCTATATGTAGTGCAAGAAAAAAGGCCCGGAGCATTGTCATAGGATGACAGTAATCTCCGGAGCCTTGGTATTGTGTGTGGACATAAGTCTCACGGTGTGGGTGGGGCTGAGTCGTTTTCTGAGCGAGATGTGCTGGGAGGGGGCGCCCAACATGTGCAACAGATACGTGCTCAGCCTTTTTCGAATGTGCGTGATCTATACGTATATTAATACATCTCAATTCATAAGTCAACTACAAATAATGTTTTATACTCCCATTCGTTTTTCACCATTCCTCATTCTTCCCCTACTCAAGCCCCTATGATACGCAATCGCAAATCTATGCGCTTCTGCATTGATAAGCAGTATTTGTTGCTCGTAGTTTTTGATTTTTCCTTTTTTACCGATAATCTCTTTTGCTTTGTGCTTGTCATCCTTTACAACTCCAACGATTTCTATATTGAATCCTCTTTCAGTAAGCACTGTCTGTGCAGCGTTCAGTTGCGCGACACTACCGTCGACCACTATCAGGTTTGGGAGTTTCCATTCCGCATGACCCAAGCGTCGAAGCAGTACTTCACTCAAATTCTTTGTATCATCGATAGTTACACTTCCGTCCCCTCGTATTTTAAATTTTCTATATTGATTTTTATTGAGTTCTCCATCTTCCCACACCACCATTACCCCAACCGTAGACGATCCTGCGTGATGCGCTATGTCATACGCTTCAATGCGAAAACTATCACTCGTTCCCAAGATATCATCTCTGAGCATATCTCGCTTGAGGAGTGATACGTCTTGGATGTGATTGAGTGAAAATATTTTTCTTTTTATTCCTTCTGCTTTTTCAAATTGCCTTTCTTTTGCACATGACTTCATATCACGTTCAAGATTCTTTAAAATTTGTGATTTTTTTCCAGAGAAAAAGAGCTCGATGTTTCGAATCGTCTTCATGTATTCCTTTGGACTCACTTCTCCGGTACACACCCCAGGACACAGTCCGATCTGGCGATTGAAGCAAGGTTTTGCAACAGTTGGGAGTTTAGAGTTTTTAGTTATCGGTTGCAGAGATGCGGGTACACACTTATCACGAAAGGGAAATATCTTCCGTACTATTTTGAGTGCTTCTCGAAGTTGCTGACCGTTCGGAAATGGTCCGAACATCGCTTTCACAACATGCTCTTTTGTTTTGAGTAGATTTCTTCCCCGTTCAATAAGTACGCGTGGGTATTCCTCATCCGTGATGATGACATAGTTATAACTTTTATCATCTTTTTCTTTTGTATTGTATTGAGGTTGTTTCTCTTTAATCGTGTATGCCTCGAGTATGAGTGCTTCGAGTACAGAATCCGTAACTGTATGCGTAATCGTGTCAGCTTCAAGAACCATTTTTACGATAAATGGTCCGCGTGTTTGTATCAAATCATGAGAAAAATAGCTACGAACACGACTCCGCAGTGAAGTAGCTTTCCCAACATACAAAATCTCTTTTCCTTTTTTGAAAAAGTATATTCCTGGGTTTTCAGGTAGTTCAGCGGCGATAGTTTGAAAATCTTTCTGGGTCATATTCGAGACGAGTGTAGCGTAAAATTAATGTTTTGTCTGTATATACAAAAGCCCCGAGCGAAATAATCTTCGCGCTCGGGGCCATACTCAACCACGGACTTTCTTGTTTATCCGTTCACGAAACCGGTTCTCACGAGCGCGAGCCTCGCGCCGTGAGAACTTGGTATTCATTCCCCCGTCCTCGATTGCAAGCAGAGGAATCGGGCGAGTCGGATTGCTGTTTCGCATTGCGACAAAAATCGGCGAAACAACTGCGTCGATGATAGCGATGAACGTCTGCTTCATACTCCTCCTTTTTGGTGAGTAAAGAAATATCTTTTCCTACATTAGCACGAATCAGACTAGAAGTCAACTCACTTGTAATCCTCCATAACCTTAGCACCACTTTGAAAAAGTAGTATCGAAGTGACGCAATACTCTACCGTGAGGGGAGCCCTCACGGTGGTCTGAGATACTCCATATCATATACACTTACCGTCTTTCATTTCTTGTACTATACTTTGTCTAGAATCTAGTTCACTTTCTCACAAGGAGTACTCATGACAGTAGACCAAATAGTGGCGTCTGAAGTTGGAAAGATTATGGATGGTATCAACAAGCGCGGTATTTCCACACAAGAGGAGAGAGATCGTCTTGCTTTGCTACAGTCTCAGTGTTCACATGGGACTGAAGCGCGAAGTGTAAACGAGTCCGGAAGATGCGAAAACTGTGGTGCAATGATGCATTCTTAGCACACGTATCCATTCGGAGGGCGTGATGGAGAAGCTTGTTGAGATCAACAATGAAATCACAGAGATAGTTGCTACTGCGATACAACGTGGCTACGCGACAAAGGCTGACATTCACCGGATTGCACAGCTTCGTAGGGAATGCCCTCATAATACCGATTTAGGTGCATACAAGAATCAAAATGGTATATGTGTCGTATGTAGTGATTACATCGATCCTTTTGGAATGGTAGTGTAATCCAACCTCGATCACAGAGAGTGTATGTCGGAAGAAAGCTCTATCTCAGATCAAATTGCCGGTATCGTAGTAGATGCCACGCTTCGCGACAGGGTGCTCACAGAAAATGAGGAACAATCTATTCGCGAACTCCAGAGTAGATGTCCTCACAATAGCGACCCAGTTGCATTCATGACTGCAGAGGGTGAATGTGACGATTGCGGTGCGTACATCTTCACGCCTGATATGTTGCCATTTGGATGAGTACACATCAAAACAGCCGAGACTTCGTCTCGGCTGTTTTTCTTTACCCACCTAAGTTTTTGTATTCAAAAATTTAGGTGGGCTTTCTTTATTTTTAATTTGACTTTACAAGAAAATTTTCTGTAGAAAATTTCCCAACTCCCAACTCCCAACTCCCAACT
>Ga0163144_10000870_pt1 | contig 71749 bp, 63 predicted proteins | sample OliLak19BULKMAT1_FD_123175 | JGI IMG/M metagenome (GOLD analysis project Ga0163144, IMG submission 123175) | Freshwater microbial mat bacterial communities from Lake Vanda, McMurdo Dry Valleys, Antarctica - Oligotrophic Lake LV.19.BULKMAT1 | ecosystem: Environmental > Aquatic > Freshwater >... | reverse complement strand
GACGGGCCTCCTCGCATGGGAGCGCGCCCAACCGGGTCAGGTGGGGAACCAAGCAGCCCTAAGCGTTGCAACCAGTGCCGAGATCGGGCTCGTCACCTTGTCTGCGTCAAGCGGATGGCCTGAGCGCCATCACTGCCGGGTTGCGAGGATTTCACAGCAGGGCAGGCTCTCTGGGGTCCCACCGAATACCCCCAGGCTGGGCGCTATGGCCCAGTTTGCGGATCCCGTAAAAACGGCCAACGAGTTCGGATGCACTCGCAACATTCATGCAACGTGCTGTTTTGGCTCCTGGGCGTCGGCTTCCATCTCGGTCGGGCTGGCGACCGATGCGCCGGCCTGCAGCGCCGCATGAATGTCCCGCGCCGTCACCTCGAGGGTGCGCGCATAGCGTTGCGCCACGCGCTGAATCGCGCCGGCCTGCAGCGTTGCCGGCAGTGAGAGTGCATCCACCGCCTCGTTGGCGGCGCTGGCCACACAGCGCAGGACGTCGTCGTCGGTTTCGGCCTGGCGCACCGGCAACTGCGTCGGCAGGCGCCGGATCATGTGCAACACGGTGTCGTCCATGCCCCACCAGCGCGCCACCGCGGCGCCCATGCTCTCGATGTCGGCACCGAGCACGGCATACGCGGCGGCCTGTTCCGTCATACCGGGCTCGTGCGCTGCGCCCGGCGCGTCCTCCTGTGACGTCTGCATCAGCCGCACGATCTGGCGCATCTCATCGGCAAAGTGGTACTGCACCACGAGGCGTCCCAAGTTCTGCATCAAGGCCACCAGCGAGACAACTTCGGCGTCGTATCCGGCCGGGCGCAGCGACTGCGCCACACGGGCGGCCCGCAGGGCGCGCTCTACGCCTTGTTCGAGTTCAGCGGCGCCAGTGGCATCGAGCGGCCCGGGCCAGTGGCGCAGCGCCAGCGCGCAATGGCGCACGCCGTCCACGCCGATCATCGCGATGGCGCGTCGAATCGTCAGTACCGGGCCGTTGCCCGACACCTGGGTGCCGCGCACCGAGGCGCTGTTCACGCTCCTGAGCATTTCGAATGACAGCGCCGGATCGCGCAGCACCACGAGGGCCAGCTCTTCAGTGTGCTCGCGCTCCATCAGCGCCAGGCGCGCCGCACGTGCCGCGGCCCCGGGCAATGCCGGCAGCGCGCCGATCTGGCGCACGCGCTCGATCAACTGCAGGTGGGCATCGCTCTCCAGGTCGCCGTCGGCCTCAAGCCAGCCCTCCAGGGCGCGCGCCAAGGTGCGGGCATTGCGATAGCGCTGGCGCGGCTGACGGTCGGTACCTCGGTTGGCGATGACGCGAAGCGGCTCGGGCACCGGGCGCGGCAGGTCCCATGGCAGGCGCAAGGTCTCGCGGCCGTTCGGCGGCAGGCGGTCGATGACGCTGGCCACGTCGGTCTGCTCCAGCGCCGCCGCACCGGCCAGCAGGTCATGCATCACGATGGCCAGAGCCAGCACGTCGCGCTCGGCAGCGAGGCGCGCCTGACGCAGGCGTTGATTGACTTCGCCGGTGGTCGCCGGCAGCGGTAACAGCTCGGCCTCGCGCGCGGCGACCTCGAGACCGAGGACGCGGACCGCGCCGTTGTCGGCAACGGTCAGCAGGAAAGGCTGGATGTCGTGGTGCGCCAGCCCGGCGTCGTGTGCGAAGGCCAGGCCCGCCAAGGCCTGGGCCATCCAGCGCGCCACGTCCGCGGGGGCAACGCCTTCGCGCGGCGGCGGGCGCTCGGCCAGGGTCGATCCCAGGCTGTCGTCGTAGGCCACGAACGGCCAGCCCTCTTGCTCGCCAACCTCGACCACGGGGGCCAGGTTGGGGTGCTGCAAGCGCGCGCCGCGGCCCGCGTGCTCGATCCAGGTTGCGAGTGCCGCTGCGTGGGGGGGCTGCTGGCGTGGCAACACCAGCACCAGGGCCTGACCACTGCGTGTGTCGACGGCCCGCCAGGCCATGCTGCGCGCACTGCGCCCGAGCAACTGGCGCATCTCGAAGCGGCCGAGTCTGCGCAGCACTTTCTGTGGAGCAACCGGGGCTTCGGAAACGGGCATGGGTGAAGGCGTCCGACCGGGACAACCGGCGAGCTTGGTCCTCGATTGGAACGCGTCGAGCGCTGCAGCGATGCCACGAACAAGGCGGAGAACTGGCCCCAAATGACGCGGGTGTCCGCCAGCAGCGCCAGACTCAGTCCAGTTCGATCAGCTCGCCGAGTCCACTGATGAAGGCCGCCCGCACGGTCTCGCCCGGCTGCAGGGCCTGCACGGCACGGCGGTAGCCGGCGAGTTGGTCGCGGGAAGCAGGGTTGTTCTGCGGCAAGCCACCCAGCTTGTAGTCCAGCACCCACCACGTCGGCGTGGCGCCGGCCGTGCGCACCAGGCGGTCGATGCGCAGAACCTCGCCCGCCTGGGCGTCGACGCCCGCGATGGGCACTTCGTTGCCAGCCCATTCGAGCGCGCCGCGATCAAAGAAGGGCGCGCAAGCGGGGCTGGTCAGGATGCGCCGCGCGACCGCCAGCACGGCGTGCACATCCGGCACAGCGAACTCGCCCGCCGCAGCCGCCGCAAGCGCTTCGAGACGCGCCGTTGGCGCCCCCGTGGCCCACTCGAGTATGCGATGGACCGCCTGGCCCAGACGCGCAGCCGGATCGCCCTGGAGCGGTGTGGCCACAGCCGCCGGCGCGATCGCGGGCGTCGCACGCAGGCGACCGAGTGGCAAGGCGACGAATTCGGCAGGCTCAGCCGCTTCGGCGTCGGGCAGGCGCGGTGCCGGCGGCCAGGCCAGCGCCAGGCCTTCGAGGCGCACCCACCAAGACGGCGCGGGATTGGCCCGGTGCGGTGGCGTGCGACTGACGATGAGACGCTCCTGCGCCCGCGTCAGGGCAACGTACAGAGCGTTCACCTCCTCGCGCGAACGCGCCGCCTGCTCGGCGTCGAGCAAGGGCTGCAAGGACGGTGGGCAACGGGCCTCCGAGGCCACGAACGCGACGCGCTGCGGCGCGTGCGCGGCGACAGGCCAATCGATCAGCAAGGCCGCGCTCTCCGGCCGCGGGGGCTCTGCGTCAGCGTCCATCAGGAAGACAACGCGCGCCTCCAGACCCTTGGCGCCGTGGATCGTCAGCAGGCGCACGGCGTCGCGGTGCTGTGCCGGTGGCGCCAGCACCTTGCGCTGGCGCAGGGCGCGCACGAAGTTGTACGGCGACGCGTAGCGGCCGCCGTCGAGTTCCAGCGCGGCGGCCAAGAGGGCTTGCACCGCCTCCATCGCACGGGCCAGCCGCTCTGGCAGCACTGCTGCTGCCAGCCGTGGCAAAAGATCGCCCTCGTGGACAATCCGGTCGAGCAAATCATGGGGCGGCAAGGCGCGGCCCTCGGCCTCCCAGCGCGCCAACAGGCCAGCGGCCCGGCGCAGCGAGGGCACGGTCGCGTCCTCGGCCCCAGCCTCCATCAGGGCCGGCCACCAGCCTCCGCAAACGCGGGCGCGCTGCGCCAGTGCCAGCAAGTCGGCATCGACGACACCGAACAGCGGACTTCTCAACGCGCGGGCCAGCGAGAGCGCCTGCCCGGGCGAGGCCAGTCCATCGAGCACGGCCAGCAAGTCCTGCACCTCGGGCAGCTGCGCCAGGCGAAGGTTCTCCGGCGCCACATGGGGCAGACGCAGCGCCGCCAGGGCCTCGGCCGCCTGGGCCAGGACCGCGCGCCGCCGCGCCAACACCATGATGTCTTGCGGCGCGACGCCGTCCACACGCACCAGGGTCTGGATGGCGCGCGCCACTTCGCCGGCCTCGGCTTCACGCAGCACGGTCTTCACTTCGAGGCGCGGCGTTGTCAGTGAGGGCCGCCAAACGCGCGCTTCCTCCTGGTCGGTGCGCTGCGCGCGCGCTGGCCGCTCGGCGCTGGCCAGGCGCGACAACGCCGGCACGGCCTGCGGCTCGACAGGCACCCCAGTGGTGTGACGGCGCCAGCCCGCCAGGCCGCCTTCTTGCGCGATGCTGCCGAACACCGTGTTGACGATGCCCACCACACCCGGCGCGCAGCGCCGCGTATGGTCGCAAGCCGCCAGCGAGCCGCCGAGGCCATCGACCAGAAAACGCTGCGCTGCCTCGAATACGCGCGGCTCGGCACGCCGAAAACGGTAGATGCTTTGCTTGGGGTCGCCGACGATGAACACCCGCGGCCCGGTTCCCCCACCGCCGGCACCTGCGTAGGCCGACAACCAGCCATACAGGGCATGCCATTGCAAAGGGCTGGTGTCCTGGAACTCGTCGATCAACAGGTGGCGCACGCGTGTGTCCAGGCGCTCCTGGATCCAGCCCGACAAGGCATGGTCCGACAACAACGCCAGGGCCACGCGCTCCAGATCGCTCATGTCGATCAGGTTGCGCCGCCGCTTGAGCACCGCGTACTCGGCGAACAGGACGCGTGAGAGGCGCACCATTGCCGCGTGGTCTTCATGGGCATCGGCCTGGACGAGCTCGGCGCCAATGGCGTCGAGTGCGGCGCACAGCGCGGCCTGGTCGGACAACTCGCCCAATTGCTTGCGCGGCGGGCCTGCTCCGCCTTCGGTAAACAGGGCCTGGCGCAGGCGCTCGTAGGCCAGCCGATGGTCGCCAGCGGCCACTCCGTCCAGCAACAACTGCGCGGCGGCCTGGCACTGCGCCTTGTACTTATCGCGCGCGGCAAGCTGCCCGGCCAGTGATTGGGCCAGGGCCACGAAGACCGGATCGCGCAGCCGCGCCAGCGAATCGACGGCTTGCGGCGGCTCGACGCTGGTATGCAGCACCTTGGCCTGCGCGGCCAGCTCGATCTCGGCACGTCGCTCCAGGGCGGTGTCGAACCAGGCGTTGAGCAAGCTGCGGCCATGGCGCACGCTCAGCACGCGGTAGTCGCCGCGCAGTGACCCGTCAGCGACAACAGCGGCATGGAAGGCCTGCATCAGGGCGGGCTTCAAGTCGCTGATGTCCTCCAGGGGCGTCATGCCGGGCGCCAGCCTCAGACTGGCCAGCAGATCCATCGGCGCAGCGCGCAAAAGCTGGGTGTACCAGGCGTGGAAGGTCCGCACCTCGACGGCCCGGCCGCTGGCCAGCACGCGCTCATGCAGGCCGATGAAAGCGGCCACCTGGCCCGGTGCTGCCGCGGCGGGCACACCGAACTCGATCAGCCGCGCGGCGGCTTGCACTGGGCTCAGCGCCGAGGCCTCGCGCAGCCAGTCGGTCAATCGTGTGCGCATCTCGGCCGCTGCCTTGCGGGTGAAGGTGATGGCCAGGATGTGCTGGGGCTCGGCCCCCTCCACCAGCGCGCGCACGATGCGCGCCACCAACATCCAGGTCTTGCCCGCACCGGCACAGGCCTCGACGACCACATGCCGGTGCGGGTTGCAGGCCGTGGCGTAGAAGGCGTCGGCGCTCGCCTCACGACCGTCGAGTTGGTAGGACGGCAGGGTCATGTCATCGACTTCACCGCGTTCAATGCCCGCCGCGGGACACGCAGCGCCGCGGGACACGCAGCGCCACGCATTGCAGTACGCGCGCGAATCGGGCTTGACCCCGTTGGCCGGCGTGGTCCGCTTGAGGCGGAGCGGCCAAACCGCTGCGAGGGTGAGCCACCCATCACGACCAGTCGTCGCGTCGACACAGGCCGCGCGAAAAGCAATGCTCGCAGGCCTGGCCCTCACCGAGTGCGGTTGCGCCAGCACCGGCGCGCAAGTCGGCCAGGTCGGCCGCCAACCCTTCGACCAGCAAAGACGCACTGAGGGCGACGTCGGGGTGTTCGATTTGCCTGGGCGGCTTGCGCTCGTCGATTGCCAGGTAGATCGCTCGCGGGGCCGGGTCGTGCGGCTCCTCGGTCAGCAGCGCAGCATAGAAGGCCAGCTGGGTGTCCTCGAGCGGCGTGCGTACCAGGGCGGCCAACTTGTCGGCATTGCCGGTTTTGTAGTCGATCAGCATCGCACCGCCCTGCCCTGCGGGACCGGCCAGGTCGACCCGGTCCAGCCGACCATCGATTGTCAGACCGTCGAGGTCGACCGGCGCGCAGCGGCGTGCCAACTCGCCGCCGGCATAGCGCCAGCCTTCGGCATCGCGTGCATGCAGCCAGACCAGGTAATGATCGGCCACGGTGTCGAAAGCTGCTCGAAAGGGCCAGTGCGTGGCGGCATCGAGCGCCAGCTCGGCTTGCACGGTGTCGGCGGCGGCCAGCAACTGTGCGCGATCCTGGCGCCCATCGCGCTCGGCGTGGAAACGGTGCAGCACGGCGTGCAGCCAGCGGCCGTGGCTGCGCTTGTCCAGCCCCTCCTCCAACTCCGCAGACTCACCCAGACCGAGGGCCACGCGCGCAAAGAAGCGGTAGGGACACGCCCGCAATGCCTCGACGGCCGAGGCCGACAGCCGCAGCGGCACGCTGACCGCCATGACGGGAGACGGCCGCGCCTGCGGTTGACGCTCGACGCGGCCCATGGGCAGCGCAACGGCCCTGGTCTCGGGCACCCCCTGGCCGGCCCGGCGGCGCGCGTGCCAGGCCAGCTCAACCAAGGGGCTCAAGGTCAGTGCTTCATCCGCATCGTGCGTTCGGTGCAGCAGGTGCAGCTCTGGCACGCGCAGCAGCTGAGCAAAGTCACGCGCCTCACGCCGACGCCGCCGCGCCGCGCCGGGGAGATCGAAAGCGCTCGCCACCGCCTCCGGTATCAGTGTCGGCTCGATGCTCGTGGCACCCAGGTGGCGGTGGTCGCAACCCGCAAAGACCACCGCACCGAAGGGACGCAAGGTGGCACGGGCCAGTGGCGTGATCACCACCTCGGCGGGATCTGCGGCAGGCGCAACGAAGCTGGCACCCTCCAGGCTGGCGTCGACCCAGGCCGTGAAACCGGCCAGGTCCAGGGACGTGGCCGCCGCAGCCGCGCGCCATGCGCCGCCACCATCCGAGCCTTCAGAGCCATCCAGACGCAGAGCGGCCAGCACGGCGCGACCGGCCGGATCGGCAGCGAGGGTGGCCATGCACGCAGGGGCCGCGTCAGCGAGTGCTTCGACCCACTCCAGCAGGTTGCGACGGTTCTTGCCGCGCAGGGCGACAAATCGGTCCTGTAACTGCTGCGCCGCCCGCAGCGCCGTGGGCGCGGGCACCCGCTCGTGGCGCCAGGCGTCTTCAAGCGCGGCAGCGTCGCCGGCCGACTCCAGCTTCAGCGCTTCGATCAGGGCATCGCGCCCTGCGCCGGTTGCAGAGGCCCGCAACAGAGCCATCACATGCGTTGCGGCCCGGGTGGTCGACAGGGTCCAGCCCGTCTCGTCGGCCAGCGCCACGTCAGCGCGTTCAAGCAGGGCGCGAATCCGGCGCACGACCAGGCGGTCCTGCGCAATCAAGGCCACAGGCGCGAGTTGTCGCCTCAATGCGTCCAGCACCACGAGCGCGGCTGCGCTCGCTTCGGCCTCCAGGTCGTCGGCCCAGGCGCAGGTGGGCGGCGGCAGACGAGCGGCCGCATCGAACGGCTTGTCCGGCGCCGGCTCGGCGTCGAGCCAAAGCAAGGGCTGACCACGATCGGCAAAATGCGTGAGCAACTGGGTGATCCAGTCATCGTCACCTGCGCCGCTCAGACCGATCCATGCCGCCGGACGCTGTGCCCACAGCCGGTCGCTCGGGGGCGCCTCCGACATCGCAGCCCATTCCAGAGCGAGACGAGCGAGCCAACGCTCCGTCGCCCCAGGACCTGCCACCGGCGGCAACGCCTCGCGCAACGTGGCCCACCAGGTATTTCGCTCGGCGGGCGGCTGCCAGCGTGCCCTGTGCTCAAACGCTTGGGCGGTGGTGACCAGCAAAGCCACGGCCGCTGCGAACGCCGGTGGGTCGTGATGCGCCCATGCCGCGCCCGCGGCCTGGCCGTGTAGCAGGGTCGCCGCCGTCAGGCTGTCGGTGTTGGGGTCGCCCGACAGCGTCCCGGGCAGGATCGCTGTCGGCGGACCGAGACTGGCGAGCATGCTGTCGGGCGTGTCGATGCGGGGCTGCCAACCGCCGCGGCGGGCGAACGCGATGCGCGCCGGCCCCAACATGCCCGCCTGTGGCAGCAGCAGCACGGTGTCCCGGACCGAGAGGGCTTGCTGCCCCAGCCACTCGCCCACAGACGCCGCGACGGCCGGCCAGAAGCCTCTGTCGACCGGTCCAACAGCGAGGCTGCGGCGCACTATCGTCGTCATTGAGAAGTCCGACCGGCCGCGGGCCCGCTCGACTGGTTGCTTGTGTCAGAATCATTGTGCCCTGCGCCGGTGATGGCGCGTGGGCATCGAGGGCCCACACGATGAGCAGCGAATTGATCAAGCATGTTTCCGATGCGTCTTTCGAAGTCGACGTATTGCGATCCGACACGCCCGTGCTGGTGGACTACTGGGCCGAGTGGTGCGGCCCGTGCAAGATGATTGCGCCCATCCTTGACGAGGTTTCGGCGTCCTACAAGGGCAGGTTGCAGATTGCCAAGATGAATGTCGACGAAAACCGCGACGTGCCGGCAAAGTTCGGCATCCGCGGCATTCCGACCTTGATGCTGTTCAAGGGCGGGCAACTGGCGGCGACCAAGGTTGGCGCCCTGTCGAAATCACAGTTGACGTCCTTCATAGACGGTCATCTATAATCTGCGTATTGATGAGACGGTTCTCGCCGTCCCATCCCGAGATTGCCACCGCGCCCTGTGCGTTCGCCGTTAACTTAAGTTGGACGGCACCAGGCCTGCGGTTTTGGCCCCCACCCTGTCTTGAGCGTGTCCGGCGCGCCATGAGCGCGCTTGGCGTCCGCGCAGGGACAGCACACTGAGTTTTAAAGGGGCCGATCCATCCGGCACGCCGCCTGGCAAGGCCCGTGTCACCCTGAGGGTTGGCCAACGCCATGCATCTGTCAGAACTGAAAGCCCAGCACGTCTCCGAGTTGCTCAAGATGGGCGAGGAGCTGGAAATCGAGAACGTCGCCCGCCTGCGCAAGCAGGAGCTGATGTTCGCGATCATGAAAAAGCGCGCCAAGGGGGGCGAGCAGGTCTTCGGCGACGGCGTGCTCGAAGTGCTGCCCGACGGCTTCGGCTTCCTGCGCTCGATCGAGGCCAGCTACATGGCCTCGACCGACGACATCTACCTGAGCCCGAGCCAGATCCGGCGCTTCAACCTGCACACCGGCGACATGGTTGAAGGCGAGGTGCGGGTGCCCAAGGACGGCGAGCGCTACTTCGCGCTGGTCAAGGTCGACCGCGTCAACGGCTTGCTGCCCGAGGAGAGCAAGCACAAGATCATGTTCGAGAACCTGACGCCCTTGTTTCCGAAGGAGCAGTTCAAGTTAGAGCGCGACATCAAGAGTGAAGAGAACATCACGAGTCGCATCATCGACCTGATCGCACCGATCGGCAAAGGCCAGCGCGCCCTGCTCGTGGCCCAGCCCAAGACCGGCAAGACGGTGATGATGCAGCAGATGGCCCACGCGCTGGTGGCCAACCACCCCGACTGCCACCTGATCGTCCTGCTGGTCGACGAGCGGCCCGAAGAAGTGACCGAGATGGTGCGCACGGTGCGCGGTGAAGTCATCAGCTCGACCTTCGATGAGCCGGCAGCGCGCCATGTGCAGGTTGCTGAAATGGTGATCGAGCGCGCCAAACGCCTGGTCGAGCTCAAAAAAGACGTGATCATCCTGCTGGACTCGATCACCCGGCTGGCCCGGGCCTACAACAACGTGCTGCCGTCGTCGGGCAAGGTGCTCACGGGCGGCGTCGATGCCAACGCCCTGCAGCGGCCCAAGCGCTTCTTCGGCGCCGCACGCAATGTCGAGGAAGGCGGCTCGCTGACCATCATCGGTACCGCGTTGATCGACACCGGTTCGAAGATGGACGAAGTCATTTACGAAGAGTTCAAGGGCACCGGCAACTGCGAGATCCACCTCGATCGGCGCATGGCCGAGAAGCGCGTTTACCCGTCGATCCTGCTCAACAAGAGCGGTACGCGGCGCGAGGAGTTGCTGCTCAAGCCCGAGATCCTGCAGAAGACCTGGATCCTGCGCAAACTGCTCTACCCGATGGACGAGATCGAGTCGATGGAGTTCATCCTCGACAAGATGAAGGCCAGCAAAAACAACATCGACTTCTTCGACATGATGCGTCGAGGCGGGTAGTTGACGGCCCTGCGGCGCCGTTGGCGTCGCCCCCCGAGGCGGCTCGGGCCGCTTGGGTGCGGCTCCGCCCCGAGCCTTGTCATGGCTATAATCCGCGGTTTTCCGCTACGGTAAGTGCGTCGCAATGGGCGTCGTGGCTACCCCACCCCAAGCGAGAGGTTTTCCATGAAAGAAGGCATTCACCCCGGCTACCGCGACGTCTGTTTCGTCGACCTGTCCAACGGGTTCAAGTTTGTGACGCGTTCGTGCGCGCAAAGCAAGGAAACGATCAAGATGGACGACGGCCGCGAGCTGCCCTTGTTCAAGGTCGAGACCACGAGCGAGTCGCATCCGTTTTACACCGGCACGCAAAAGAGCATCGACAACCTTGGTGGCCGTGTCGAGAAGTTCCGCAACAAGTTTGCCAATCTCACCGCCAAGAAGTGATCGTCCGAGCTACGGGCATCGCAAGGGCAGCCTCGGCTGCCTTTTCTTTTGCCGGTTTCCTTGGCCTGGCAGCATGATCGGCCCGTGAACTCGACGCCCTCCCCGGCCCTCGTGACGCAGCGCGCGGTGGAGCGCCTGCCGCGCCCAGCGCTGCTGCTGTTTTGCGCAGCCTATGTGCTCCCCGGTCTGTTCGGGCGAGATCCTTGGCGTGGCGCGGACCAGAGCGCCTTCGGCTACATGCTGGCAATGGCGGAGGGGCGCACGTCTTGGTTGGCCCCCACGCTGGGCGGTTTGCCGCCTGAGAGCGCGGTACTGCCGCATTGGTTGGGTGCCGCCAGCATCTGGTTGTTGTCGCCCTGGGTTGACGCACCGATGGCGGCGCGTGTTCCCTTCGGCCTGCTGCTGGCTGGCGTACTGGCGCTGACCTGGTACACCACTTTCCAACTGGCCCGCACCGAAGCCGCCCAGCCTGTCGCGTTCGCGTTTGGCGGGGAGGCGACGCCAATCGACTATGCCCGCGCGATGGCCGACGGGGCCTTGCTGGCCCTGATCGCCTCCCTCGGCTTGTTGCAGCTCGGCCATGAAACGACGCCCGAGTTGGCACAACTGTTCGCGGCTGCGTTGGCGCTTTGGGCCTGCGCCGCTGCCCCGTTTCGGGGCTGGACTGCGCGCGTGTCGATGCTGTGCGCCCTGCCCTTGCTCGCGGCCAGCGGCGCGCCCACGATGGCCGTGCTTTTCGGGGCGACTGTGGCAGTCATCACCGCACTCTCCAGCTACGACGCAGGACGCACTTTCGCCCCATGGGCGGTCGCCGCGACCGGTTTCGCAGCATTGGCCGCCTGGGTGCTCGGCACGTGGGGATGGCGCATCAGTGTCGAAGCCAATGCCGCTCAAGGCCTGCAGCTGGTCCGGCTCTGGCTCTGGTTTCTTTGGCCGGTCTGGCTGCTGGCACTGTGGACCCTCTGGCGCTGGCGCCGCCACTTGAACAAGCGCCACATTGCCGTGCCCCTGGCCTGGGCGGTCGTGTCGCTGCTGGCCTGCATTGGCGGTGGCGGGTTCGACCGCGCGCTGATGATTGGCTTGCCAGGCTTCGCCGTGCTGGCGGCGTTCGCGCTACCGACTCTGCAGCGCGGCGCCAGTGCCGCGGTCGACTGGTTCTCGGTGTTCTGCTTCACCATCTCGGCGCTGGCCATCTGGGTCATCTTCGCCGCGATGGTCACCGGTACTCCATCGCGTATCGCCGCCAACGTCGTCAAGCTGGCGCCGGGGTTTTCCATGCAATTCTCCGGGCTGCCCTTCCTGGTCGGTGCCGCAGGAACGCTGGCCTGGCTGGGGCTGGTGCGTTGGCGCACCGGGCGACACCAACACGCGCTCTGGAAAAGCCTGGTGTTGCCGGCGGGCGGCGTCGCATTGGCCTGGTTGCTCTTGATGACGCTCTGGCTGCCGCTGCTGGACTATGCCCGTAGCAACCGACCCTGGGTCAGCCAACTCAAGACCATGGTGCCCACCGACGCTTGCATCGCCGCGCCGGGCTTCTCACGCTCCACGGTGGCAGCGCTGGAGCAGTATGGCCGCTGGCGCGTGGAGGCTGTGTCAGGCGCTGTCTCGGCGTGCGCCATCCTGCTGCGGCAAGAACGGCGCGGGCAAACAGCTGCCGGCATGCCACCGGGATGGGAGTTAGTTGGGCGGATCAGGCGACCGACCGATCGAGACGAGACGATCGTGGTGCTGCGGCGCTCAAGCTGATGCGTACGCTGGCGTGGGTATCGCGCCAGCAGGTAGCGTGCCCCTGCGCACGCGCGCGGCCGGCAAGACCAGTTTGAACGTCGAACCCTTGCCGGGGTCGCTCTGAATGTCAAGTTCGCCGCCGTGGCGCTGCACCACATGCTTGACGATGGCCAAGCCGAGGCCGGTACCCCCGGTGTCGCGCGATCGGCTGCCATCGACGCGGTAGAACCGCTCGGTGAGCCGGGGAAGATGATCCCTGGCGATGCCAATGCCGCTGTCGCAGACCTCGAACTCGGCGCAGCCGTCACTGTCGCGCAGGCGCCAGTGAATCTCGATCGTGCCAGCGTCGGGCGTGTAACGAACGGCGTTGCTGACCAAGTTGAGCATGGCACTGGCCAGTTCGGCCTCGACACCCGCCACCTGACATCCCGCCACGCTGTGCAAGCTGATGCGATGGCGGCCGCCGGACAGTGCCTGCGCATCGGCGTACACCGCCTGCAGGCTGGCATCGATCTCGATCCATCGGTCCGCGGACGGCGGTGGCCCCCCTTCCAGCTGGGCCAGGGCCAACAGGTCGTCGACCAGGGTCTGGATGCGATCGGTCTGTTGGCGCATCAGGCTCAGCACCCGCGGCCTCTCGGTCGCCGTCAGCGGAACGGTTGACAGCGTCTCGACGAAGCCTGCCAACACGGTCAAGGGTGTGCGGATCTCGTGCGACACGTTGGCGACGAAGTCACGCCGCATCGCATCGGTGCGCTCGCGCTCGGTCACGTCTTGCGACAGGATCAAACGCATGCCTTCGCCGTAAGGTCGTACCAAGACCGACAGCGTGCCCCGACCGCGCGGGCTGGCAAACACCACGGCTTGGTCCAGGTCGCCGCCCTGCAAGTGGGCCACAAAGGTCGGCGCGCGAACCAGGTTGGTCACGCGCTGCAAGTGGTCACGCTGAGGGTCGATGCCAAAGTGATCGGCAGCCTGCGAGTTGCACCAGGCAATCTGCTCGTTGGCGTCGAGCATCATCACGCCGTTGGGCGAGGCCTCGATGGCTGACAGGAACTGTTGCAGCCGCGTCTGCTCCTGCTCGGTCTCTCGCTCACGCGTGCGCAGCGCCCGCTCTGCCCGGTAGCCCAACTCGCCCCAAAAGCCGGTGTCGCGCGGTGCCGGTTGATCCTGGGCCCCGCGCAGCCACGCCCGCAATTGCTTGCCCTTGCCAGCATCGCGCAAGGTCGCCCAACCAACACTCAGCGCGGCGCCACTCATTGCGCCCAGATGCGGCCAGTGCAGCAAACTGCCCACCAGCCAGCCGAAGGTGGCACCGAGCGCCATCGCCATCAGGGCGCTGGCCACGCGGAGAAAGGTCAGGCTCATGCGGGCAGGCAATTCGCCTGGGTCATCCGGTAGCCCGCGCCACGCACGGTTTCGATCAACTGCGCTCCCTGGACCGGTGTCAAGGCTTCACGCAAACGCTTGATGTGGACATCCACCGTGCGCTCCTCGATGAAGACGTGATCGCCCCACACGCGGTCGAGCAACTGGGCCCGGCTGTGCACCCGCTCCGGGTGGGTCATCAGGAAGTGCAGCAGACGGAACTCTGTCGGCCCCACCTTGACCTCGCGCAGCGCACCATCGACAGCTCGGGTGACGCGGCGTGTGGCCGGGTCCAGGCGCAGGCCAGCAACTTCGACCGCCTCATCCAGCGCCTGCGGTGCCTTGCGACGCAGGACGGCACGGATGCGCGCCAACAATTCCTTGGGCGAGAAAGGCTTGGTCAGGTAGTCATCAGCCCCGCCATCCAGGCCGGCCAACTTGTCGCCCTCGTCCGCGCGCGCTGTCAACATGATGATGGGCAAGGACTTGGTGCGGGCGGCAGCGCGCCAGCCCTTGGCCAGCGCCAATCCGGACTGCCCCGGCAGCATCCAGTCGAGCAGAATCAGGTCGGGCAGGACACGGTCCACACTTCGCACCGCCGCATCCGCATCGGCTGCCAGCGTGACCTCGTAGCCGGCGTGGCGCAGGTTGATGGCCACGAGCTCAGCGATCGCCGACTCGTCCTCCACAACCAGAATTCGGCTCATTGGACGACGGCCGCGATGTCTTCGACCGAGGTGTGGCGAACATCGGTGCCCTTGACGACGTAGATGATCGCCTCGGCCAGATTTTTGGCGTGGTCACCCACGCGCTCGATCGCCTTGGCAACGAACACCAGGTCGATGCTGGCAGAGATGGTGCGAGGGTCTTCCATCATGTAGGTGATGAGCTTGCGCATCAGTCCGTCGAACTCGCGGTCGATCTGATCGTCGGCACGCAAGACTTCCAGGGCCTGGGCGGTGTCGAGGCGTGCAAAGGCGTCCAGGGCCTTGCGCAGCTGCGCGATCGCCAGATCCGCCTCGAAGGAAAGGTCGGCCACGGGCAGACGCATGCGGCTCGACACACCCGTGTTGAGCAGTCGTTGCACCGTGCGCGCTATGCGTGCTGCCTCGTCGCCGACGCGCTCGAGGTTGGCGATCGTGCGGCTGATGGCGATCAACAGGCGCAGATCGCGCGCCGTCGGCTGGCGCCGCGCGATGATGGCCGAGAGGTCGCGATCAATCTCGATCTCCATGGTGTTGACACGCTCCTCCGCCGTCAGCACCTGGCTGGCGCTTTCGCCGGAGAACTGGGTCAGGGCATAGACAGACCGTGCGACCTGGGACTCGACGAGTCCACCCATTTCGAGCACGCGGTTGGAAATCCCCGACAGCTCGGCATCGAACTGGGTTGAGAGATGCTTGTCGTTCATGGTGTGCTTCCTCAGCCGAACCGGCCGGTGATGTAGTCCTCGGTGTCGCGCTTCTTCGGCTTCATGAAAAGCTCCGTGGTCGGACCGAACTCGACCAGATCGCCAAGATACATGTAGGCGGTGTAGTCGGAACAGCGCGCTGCCTGCTGCATGTTGTGGGTGACGATCATCACCGTGTAATCGGCCTTCAACTCGTGGATCAGCTCTTCGATCTTGCCGGTGGAGATGGGGTCCAGCGCCGAACAGGGCTCGTCGAGCAGCAACACCTCCGGCTTGATCGCAATGCCGCGCGCGATGCACAGGCGCTGCTGCTGGCCGCCCGACAGACTGGAGCCGTTCTGGTTGAGCTTGTCCTTGACCTCGCCCCACAGTGCGGCCTTCTTTAGCGCCCATTCGACACGTTCGTCCATCTCCACCCGCGGTAGCGTCTCGAACAGGCGCACGCCGAAGGCGATATTGTCGTAGATCGACATCGGGAAGGGCGTCGGCTTCTGGAACACCATGCCGATCTTGGCACGCACCAATGAAACGTCGAGCTTCTTCGACAGGATGTCCTCGCCGTCCAGTGTGACCTGGCCCTCGGCACGCTGTTCCGGGTAGAGCTCGAACATGCGGTTGAAGACGCGCAGCAAGGTGCTCTTGCCACAGCCCGACGGCCCGATGAAGGCGGTGACCTTGCGCTCGGGGATGTCGAGGTTGATGTGCTTCAGCGCGTGGAAGTTGCCGTAGTAGAAATTCAGATCACGTACGGTGAGCTTGACCTTCTCGGTGCTGTGGAGTTCGACCTTGGTATCCATGTCTGCAACCTTCTTCGACTAGTTCTTGTTTCTGAAGAGCACGCGCGCCAGGATGTTCAGCGCCAGCACACCCAGGGTGATGATGAGCACACCGGCCCAGGCCAGATCGCGCCAGTTCTCGTAAGGGCTCATGGCGAACTTGAAGATCGTCACCGGCAGGCTGGCCATCGGCTCAGTCAGGTTGGACGACCAGAACTGGTTGCTCAGCGCCGTGAACAGCAGCGGTGCCGTCTCGCCGGCGATGCGCGCCAGTGCCAGCAGGATGCCCGTGATCACCCCGGCCCGCGCCGCCTTCAGCGTCACCGAATAGATCACCTTCCACTTGGGCGTGCCCAGCGCGTAGGCCGCCTCGCGCAGCGAGTTCGGAATCAGCGCCAGCATGTTCTCGGTCGTGCGGATGACCACCGGAATGACGATCAGCGCCAGCGCCAGGATGCCCGCCATGGCGGAGAAACTGCGCAGTTGCGCCACCACCACCGAATAGATGAACAGGCCAATGACGATCGACGGTGCCGACAGCAGGATGTCGCTGATGAACTGTGTGATGCGGCCCAGCCAGGTGCGCTGCCCGTATTCGGCCAGGTAGATGCCGGCAAGGATGCCGATCGGCGTGCCCAGTGCCGTGGCCAGTGACACCATCAGCGCGGAGCCGAAGATGGCGTTGGCCAGACCGCCGGTCTCGGCCAGCGGCGGCGGCGTCATCTCGGTGAACACGGCCAGCGCCATGCCCCCGATGCCGAGGCGGAAGGTCTCGAACAGGATCCAGCCCAGCCAGAACAAGCCGAAAGACATGGCCGCCAGCGACAGGGTCAGCGCGGCGCCGTTGACCACCTTGCGACGCCGGTGCATCGACATCTTCGCCGGGCTCAGCGCATTGATGCTCATGTGCGCGCCCCTTCGTTGCGCTTCAGGCGAGACAGCAGCAGCTTGGACAGCGCCAGCACGACGAAGGTGATGAAAAACAGCACCAGGCCGAGATAAATCAGCGAAGCCTGGTGCAGCCCCGGCGCGGCTTCAGCGAACTCGTTGGCCAGCGCTGATGTGATGCTGTTGGCCGCCTGGAACAGCGACAGCGAGTCGAGCTGGTTGAAGTTGCCGATGACGAAGGTCACCGCCATGGTCTCACCCAGTGCGCGCCCGAGGCCCAGCATGATGGCGCCGATGACACCCGATTTGGTGTACGGCAACACCACCTTCCAGACCACCTCCCAGGTGGTCGACCCAAGGCCGTACGCCGACTCTTTCAACAGTGCCGGCGTGGTTTCGAAGACGTCGCGCATGACCGAGGCGATGAACGGGATGACCATGATCGCCAGGATGATGCCGGCCGACAGGATGCCGATGCCCACAGGCGGCCCGGAGAACAGCGTGCCGAGCACCGGCACATTGCCAAACGCGCTCTGCAGCGGTTGTTGAACGTAGGTTGCCAGGATGGGCCCGAACACCAGCAGACCCCACATGCCGTAAACGATGGAAGGCACGGCCGCCAGCAGTTCGATGGCCACCCCCAGCGGTCGACGCAGCCAGGCGGGCGACAGTTCGGTCAGGAAAAGCGCAATGCCGAAACTCACGGGCACAGCGATCAACAAGGCGATGAACGAGGTGGCCAGCGTGCCGTAGATCATCACCAGGCCGCCGTACTTGTCCTCGACCGGGTCCCACTCGCTGCGCCACAGGAAGCTCAAGCCGTACTCACGGATGGCCGGCCAGGCACCGACGACCAGTGACGCGATGATCGCGGCCAGCAGGGCCAGCGTGATCCATGCCGCCGCGTGCGCAGCAAACGAAAACGCGGTGTCGGCCCAGGGCAGGCGTCGCTTGCGGGGCGCCGGACCGCCCCCGGAATTCGTGGAAATCATGTTCCTGTCACTCGGCGAGGCATTGGCAGGAAGGATAGCGGCCACGGCGATCTCCACGGGCTCTTGTTCTGGGACTGTCTGAGAACAGCGGTGCAGCGGAAAAACGGGGCTTGCGCCCCGCACCCGTCACTTGAAGGCGATCGGCTTGCCCGCGCTGTCCTTGATCTCGGCCCATGAACGCCGGACCAGGGTTTCCACTGCGTCAGGCAGCGACACGTACTCCAGGTCTGAAGACATCTTGTCGCCGTTGTTGAACGCCCAGTCGAAGAACTTCAACGAAGCGGAAGCCTGCGCAGGCTTTTCCTGGCTCTTCTGCATCACGATGAAGGTGGCACCGGTGATGGGCCAGGCGTCCTTGCCGGGTTGTTCAGTCAGGATCTGAAAGAAAGTCTTGTCCCAGCTGGCAGCAGCCGCAGCGGCCTTGAAGGTCGCGTCGTCAGGAGCGACAAACGACCCAGCGGCATTGCGCAGCAGCACATGCGACATCTTGTTGGCCTTGGCGTAGGAGTACTCCACGTAGCCGATCGAGTTGGGCAGGCGCTGCACGAAGGCGGCGACACCTTCGTTGCCCTTGCCACCCGCGCCCGTTGGCCAGTTCACCGCAGCGCCTTCACCGACCTTTGACTTCCAGTCCGCATTCACCTTGGACAGGTAGTTGGTGAAGATGAAGGTGGTGCCCGAACCGTCGGCGCGACGGACGACGGCAATGGCCGTGTCCGGAAGGCTCACCCCGGGATTTAGCGCGCCGATGGCAGCATCATTCCACTTGGTGATCTTGCCCAGGTATATGTCACCCAGCACTTGGCCGCTGATGCGCATTTGGCCTGGCGTGATGCCCTTGACATTGACCACGGGTACCACACCACCCATCACGGTCGGGAACTGAACCAACCCGTCTTTGGCGAGATCGGCGTCGGTCAAGGGGATGTCAGAGGCGCCAAAGTCAACGGTCTTGCCACGAATCTGGCGCAGGCCAGCCGACGAACCGACGGACTGATAATTGATCTTTGCACCAGTCGCCTTGTTATAAGCGTCGGCCCACTTCGAGTACAGCGGCGCTGGGAACGAGGCCCCTGCGCCTGTGACATCCTGCGCCATCGCGAGCGCGGGAGTAAGAACGGCGGCAGCCATAGCCAAGCGGCGAATCGTTGCGGTAATCATCTGTACCTTTCAGAGCGGGTTGAACGGAAACTTCGTTTGGCAGGACTTTAGGCGCAGCGCATGACAGCTGCATGACAACTCAGAGCTTGCCACTGCGCGGATGTCGCCGTCATCGTGCTGTCACGTCACTGTCACAAGTGCCGAATACGCTCGGCGCCAATCACCACTATCGCCCACTTGGGTCGCCGACATGTCCACATCCCTCTGCAAGCCCTTCTTTGCCGCCGCGCTGGCCATGCTGCTTCTCGCCGGCTGCGCCACGACGCCCAGCCCGACCTCCATCGCCGAGACCGCTGCGCGAACGCCCCAGTTGTCAACGCTGAACCGACTGATCACGCAAGCGGGTCTGACCGAGACTTTGCGTGGGGCGGGTCCGTTTACCGTGTTCGCACCCAGCGACGAGGCCTTCAAGGCCGTCCCCGCCAAGACTCTGGCCGACCTGGGCGCCGACAAGGAGTTGCTGCGCTCGGTGTTGACTTACCACGTTGTGGCGGGTGCCATGCCTGCGTCCAGCGTCAAGAACGGCAATGTCAAGTCGGTCAATGGCGCGAATCTGGCCATGTCCAAAGCTGGCACTATCCTGACCGTGGAAGATGCGGTGGTCGTGACCGCCGACGTCGTTGCCACGAACGGCGTGATCCACGTGATTGACCGCGTGTTGTTGCCGCCCAAGCGCTGAGAACGCGCTGGACCGCCGCGCCCCGACTGGGTTCAGAGGCGCACGGTGTCCGCCAGGCGCTCGGCGCAGAACTGGGCTTGCGCCGCGTCACGGGCCTCGACCATCACGCGCAGAACTGGCTCGGTGCCCGAGGCCCGTATGAGGACGCGCCCGGCGCCGGCCAGGTCGCGCTCGACCGCCGCCTGAACCTCAAGCAAGCGCGGATTGTTGAGCTGGTCGCCGGCGGCACCCACCCTCACGTTGATCAGGACCTGCGGGAACAGGGTGACCGGACCGAGCAACTGCGACAGCGAGCGGCCCGAGGCCTTGATCGCCTGCAACACCAGCAAAGCGCTCACGATGCCATCGCCGGTGGTGTGCTTGTCCAGGGCCAGCAGGTGGCCTGAGCCCTCTCCCCCTAGCAACCAGCCGCGCTCGGCCAGTGCCTCAAGCACATAGCGATCGCCCACCTTGGAGCGCACGAGTTCGACACCGAGCTTGCGCAGCCCCAGTTCGACCGCCATATTGGTCATCAGGGTGCCGACCACGCCCGGAACGGCCTCACCCCGGGCCAGGCGATCGGCGACCAACACGTACAGCAACTCGTCACCGTTGAACAAGCGACCGCTGGCGTCCACCAATTGCAAGCGGTCGGCATCACCGTCCAGGGCGATGCCGTAGTCAGCCTGGGTGTCCGCCACCACCTTGACCAACGCCGCCGGCGCGGTCGCACCGAAGCCCGCATTGATGTTCGTGCCGTTGGGGCTGCAGCCAATCTTTTCAACGTCGGCCCCGAGTTCGTGGAAGACGTCCGGGGCCACGTGGTAGGCCGCTCCGTGGGCCGCGTCGACCACCAGTTTCAGGCCCCGGAGCGTCAAGTCGCTGCGCACCGTGCTCTTGCAGAACTCGATGTAGCGCCCGCCAGCGTCGTCGATCCGCCGTGCCCTGCCCAGACCGGCCGAAGTCGACCATTGCGGGGTTTGCTCGAGCGCGGCCTCGACGGCCAGCTCCCAGTCGTCGGGCAACTTCTGTCCGTTGGCCGAGAAGAACTTGATGCCGTTGTCAGGGTAGGCATTGTGCGAGGCGCTGATGACCACGCCCAGATCCAGCCGCAGGGCCCGTGTCAGGTAGGCGACGCCGGGAGTCGGCAAGGGGCCCGACAACAGCGTGTCGACGCCGGCTGACGCGAACCCCGCCTCGAGCGCCGACTCGATCATGTAGCCGGAGATGCGCGTGTCCTTGCCGATCACGACAGTCGGCCGGTCGGAGGATGCCTTCAGCACACGGCCGACGGCATGGCCCAGGCGCAGCATGAAGTCGGGCGTGATCGGATCCTGGCCCACTGTGCCGCGGATGCCGTCGGTGCCGAAGTAGCGTCTGCTCATGGTTCTTGTGCCCGTTCAGGTTGCTCGACCGCCCGCCACACTGCCAACGCATCGACGGTTGGTGCAACATCATGCACGCGCACGATGTTGGCGCCTCGCTGCACCGCCAAGATGGCCGCTGCTACGCTGGCGTCGCGCCGCTCTTGCGCGGACCGGCCCGTCAGCGTGCCCAAAGTTGACTTGCGCGACCAACCGACCAACAGCGGTGCACCCAAGGTCAACAATTCACGCTGGCGGCGCAACAACGCCAGATTGTCTTCCACCGTCTTGCCGAATCCGATCCCCGGATCGATGGCGATACGCTCAGCGGCGACGCCCCGTGCCCGCAGGAGCGCCCAGCGCGCGGCAAGGAAGGCCCGTACGTCCGTCACGACATCGCCATAACGCGGGGCCATCTGCATGCTGGCCGGTTCGCCCTGCATGTGCATCAGGCAGACCCCGGCTCTTGCGTGGGCCGCCACCACGTCGAGCGCGCCCTCGCGCTGCAACGCGCGCACATCGTTGATGATGTCGACACCCAGGTCGAGCGCCGCCCGCATCACCTCAGGCTGACTGGTATCGACAGATATCGGCACGCCGAGCCCGACCGCGTGCCGCAGGACCGGAAGCACCCGGCGCAACTCTTCCTCAACGCTCGGCGCCTCGGCTCCAGGACGTGTCGACTCGCCGCCGATATCGAGGATGTCAGCACCCTGACCCAGCAATGCGTCGCAGTGCGCCTTGGCCGCGGAAACATCAACCGTCTGGCCGGCGCCGGAAAACGAGTCCGGCGTGACGTTGACGATGCCCATCACGCGCGGTCGACGCAGATCAATCGCGAAACGCTGGGTTTGCCAGATGTTCATGGGGATGAAAAACGGGGCCGCGGCCCCGTTTTCTCGAAGTCGGTCAGAGCCAACTCAGGCAACAACTGCCGCCTCACCGCCAACGGCCGGCGGCGCCCCCCCACTCTTGGGCGGGCTCGAGGTGGGCCAGTCTTTCGGCGCCCGCGGCGGCTTGCCGCCCATGATGTCGTCGATCTGCTCGGCGTCGATGGTCTCCCATTCGAGCAAGGCCTTGGCCAAGGCGTGCATCTTGTCCTGGTTGTTCTCGATGTGCTTGCGGGCGATCGCGTACTGCTCATCGATGATGCGGCGGATGACCAGATCGACCTTGCGCATGGTTTCTTCCGACATCGTCGTTGTCTTGGTCACCGAGCGGCCGAGGAAGACTTCGCCCTCATTCTCGGCATAGACCATCGGTCCGAGTTCGTCGGTCATGCCGTATCGGGTCACCATGTCCCGGGCGATCGCCGTGGCGCGCTCGAAGTCGTTCGACGCGCCAGTGGTCATCTGGTTCATGAACACTTCTTCGGCAATCCGCCCTCCGAAAAGAACGCTGATCGTGCTCAGCATGCGCTCCTTGTCCAAGCTGTAGCGATCGCCTTCGGGCAACTGCATCGTCACGCCCAGGGCCCTGCCACGCGGAATCACGGTGACCTTGTGCACTGGGTCGGTCTTGGGCATCAGGCGAGCGACCAGGGCGTGCCCCGACTCGTGGTAGGCCGTGTTCCTGCGCTCTTCCTCGGGCATCACCATGCTCTTGCGCTCTGGCCCCATCATGATCTTGTCCTTGGCCTTTTCGAAGTCGACCATCTCGACCACTCGCCCGTTGCGGCGGGCAGCGAACAGCGCCGCTTCGTTGACCAGGTTGGCCAAATCCGCACCGGAGAAGCCCGGCGTACCGCGCGCCAGCAGGTCGGCGCGGATGTCCTGACCGACCGGCACCTTGCGCATGTGAACATTGAGGATGGCCTCTCGGCCGCGCACGTCAGGCAGCGAGACATACACCTGGCGGTCGAAGCGCCCCGGGCGCAGTAATGCCGGGTCGAGGATGTCGGGCCGGTTGGTGGCCGCCATCACGATCACGCCGACATTGGTTTCAAAACCGTCCATCTCGACCAACATCTGGTTCAGGGTCTGTTCACGCTCATCGTTGCCGCCACCCAGACCGGCGCCACGGTGGCGACCGACCGCGTCGATCTCGTCGACGAAGATGATGCAGGGCGCGCTCTTCTTGGCCTGGTCGAACATGTCACGTACGCGTGCCGCACCGACGCCGACAAACATCTCAACGAAATCGGAGCCCGAGATCGAGAAGAAGGGCACCTTGGCCTCGCCTGCGATGGCCTTGGCCAGCAAAGTCTTGCCGGTCCCCGGCGGGCCGACCAGCAGCACACCGCGTGGTATGCGGCCGCCAAGCTTTTGGAAACGCTGCGGGTCTTTCAGGAAGTCGACCAGTTCCTTGACTTCTTCCTTGGCCTCTTCGCAGCCAGCGACGTCCGCGAAGGTCGTGGTGTTGTTCGCCTCGTCGAGCATGCGCGCCTTGCTCTTGCCGAAGCTGAAGGCGCCGCCCTTGCCGCCACCCTGCATTTGCCGCATGAAGTAGACCCAGACGCCGATCAGCAGCAGGAAGGGTCCCCAACTGATGAGGATGGTCATCAGAAGCGACGGTTCTTCGCGCGGTTTGACATCGAACTTGACTCCATTGGCAATCAGGTCGCCGACCAGACCGCGGTCGAGGTAGGTGGCGGTGCTGCGAATGCGCTTGTCGTCGTTGGTGGTGGCAATGATCTCGGTGCCACCCGCGGCGACTTCTTGCAAGGTCACCGTCTTGATGCGTTTGCTCCGCACCTCTTCGAGGAAGTCGGAGTAGCCGATCTGGCCTCCCGCCACCGCACTGCGGTCAAACTGGCGGAACACGGTGAACAGCACGAGCGCGATCACCAGCCAAACCGCAATTTTTGAAAACCATTGATTGTTCAACGCGGCTCCTTGTGCCGTTGTCCTGCGCAGCGCCGAAACCGACGCAGCTGTGGATGTGGGGTTGATTTTAGTCCTGTCAAGGCCTGGGCGCGTGGGCAGGAGTTTGCGCCCCCCTTCTCCGTGTCAGGCCTTCTTCAGACCGATACCAACGAGGAAGGTTTCCGAGGAACGATCCCTCGAGGCTTTTGGCTTGATCGGCCGCACCACGCGGAAGGTCCGCTTGAACAGCTCGACCAGCTGGCTGTAACCGCTACCGTGGAACAGTTTGACGACCAGCGCACCCTCCGGGCGCAGATGCGCGAGCGAAAAGTCCAGCGCCAATTCGACCAAGTGGGCGACCCGCGCGGCATCCGAGCTGGCTATGCCAGACAGGTTCGGCGCCATGTCGGACAGCACCAAATCCACCGGGCGGCCGGCCAACGCTTCGGTCAGCTCGGCCAGTACCGCCTCGTCGTTGAAGTCACCCTGGATGAATTGCACGCCCTCGATCGGCTCGACCTCGATCAGGTCAAGCGCAAGGATGGTGCCGTTCAACTGCCCGACCGCCGCGCCGCCGATCCCCGCCTCCTTGGGTGCAAAGCGGCGGCGCAAGTACTGGCTCCAAGCCCCGGGCGCAGCGCCCAAATCGACCACCACTTGGCCGGGCTTGATCAAGCCCAGGGTCTCGTCGATCTCCTTGAGCTTGTAGGCCGCGCGGGCGCGGTAGCCCTCGCGATGGGCCAGCTTGACGTAGGGATCATTGATGTGGTCAGCCAGCCAAGCCTTGTTCACCTTCTTGCTTTTTGTCTTGACTTTCATGCGGCACCGATAATGAGCCCATGCCCGCCATTCAATTGACCCCCGCCCAGCGCAAGGAACACCGTGCTGCCGCTCACCACCTCGACCCCGTCGTCGCTGTCGGCAACGACGGGCTGACGCTGGCGGTGCGCAAGGAAACCGATGCCGCGCTGAAGGCTCATGGCCTGATCAAGGTGCGCATGTTCAGCGACGACAGGGGCGCGCGCGAGCTCGCCTTCCAGGACTTGGCGGCGAGCCTGAATGCAGCCCCGATCCAACACATTGGCAAGCTGATGGTGCTCTGGCGTCCGATTCCGGCCAAGGAGGAAACCGGTCGCGAGGAGCGCAGCGGCGGCTCGCGGGTGGTCAAGATCCTCAAATTCAGCAAGAGCGGCAACCACCGGCCGCAGGTCAAGAAGCTCACCGTGCATGGCAATCAGCGCGTCACGGCCGGCGGCATGATAAAGCGCGCCAAGAAGCGCATCACCAGCGTCAAGAAGAGCGCCGCCTGAGTTGGCGCGATCAGACGTAGCGCACGTCCATGATCTCGTAACTCTTGACGCCGCCGGGGGCCTGAACGTCGGCAACATCGCCGAGCTCTTTGCCGATCAAGGCACGGGCGATGGGTGAGCTGATGGAGATCAAACCGAGCTTCAGGTCGGCTTCGTCGTCGCCGACGATTTGGTAGGTGACTTTGGCGCCGCTCTCTTCTTCGAGTTCGACGGTCGCGCCGAACACGACCCTGCCGCCGGCATCGAGCGTGGTCGGATCGATCACCTGTGCCGCTGCCAGCTTGCTTTCCAGCTCCAGGATCCGGCCTTCGATGAAGCCCTGCTTGTCCTTGGCCGCTTCGTACTCCGCGTTCTCAGACAGGTCGCCCTGTGCGCGCGCTTCAGCGATGGCCTGTATCACCGCATGGCGCTCGACGCCCTTCAACTGCTGTAGCTCTGCGCGAAGCTTCTGCAGGCCGCGGACGGTAAGTGGAACAGAAGCCATGGTCGTGGGGGGCGCGCGAGCGCAGGTCAGAAACGAAGACGCCGCCGGGGTCCGTGTCGGACACTTGGCGGCGGGTCAATGGCCCTATTCTAGTTCAGGCCAACGTGCAACTCCTGAAGCGACTTGACGCTGAACTCGTGCCGGTGCTTGAGCGCTTCGGTGGCTGCTTCGCAGCCGGCCATTGTGGTGTAGTAGGTTACCCGGTTGGCCAGCGCTGCCGTGCGGATGTAGCGCGAGTCGGCAATCGCCGTGCGGGTCTCGTCGACCGTCGTGAACACCAGCTGAATCTCGCCAGCCTTGATGAGGTCCGCGATGTGTGGACGCCCATCCTTGACCTTGCTCACGACCTGAACGGGCACGCCCGCCGCAGCGATCGCGGCAGCGGTGCCTTTGGTAGCGACAACAGCAAAGCCCAGGGCATGTAGTTCGCCAGCGATACGGGCGGCACGGTCCTTGTCGGCGTTCTTGACTGTGATGACCACAGTGCCCCGGTCCGGCAGGCGGGAGCCCGCGCCCAACTGGCTCTTGAGCATCGCCTCGCCGAAACTGAGGCCGACGCCCATGACTTCCCCCGTGGAGCGCATCTCGGGCCCCAAGATCGGGTCGACGCCAGGGAACTTGTTGAAGGGAAAGACCGCTTCTTTGACGCTGAAGTAAGGTGGCACCACTTCGCACGGCACCCGTCCATGCAGCCCAATCTGGTCCTTCAACCTCTGTCCGACCATGCAGCGTGCAGCGATCTTGGCCAGGGCCTGCCCTGTGGCCTTGCTGACGAATGGCACCGTGCGTGACGCGCGCGGGTTGACCTCGAGTACAAAGACCACGGCCTGGTCGCCCGTGCCCTGAATGGCGAACTGCACATTCATCAGGCCGATCACCTTGAGTGCCTTCGCCATCAAAGCGGTCTGGCGCCGCAACTCATCTTGCAGCGCGGCCGGCAGCGAGTACGGCGGCAGAGAACACGCCGAGTCACCGGAATGAACGCCAGCCTGCTCTATGTGCTCCATGATGGCGCCGATCATCACGTCGGTGCCGTCGCTGATGCAGTCGACATCGACTTCGATGGCGTCGTCGAGAAAACGGTCGAGCAGGACGGGCGATTTGTCGCTCACGCGCACGGCCTCGCGCATGTAACGCTCAAGGTCCTTGTCGCCGTGCACGATCTCCATGGCGCGGCCGCCGAGAACGTAGCTCGGCCGCACCACCAGCGGGTAGCCGATCTCCCGGGCCAGGGCCAATGCCGACTCTTCCGTACGGGCGGTGCGGTTCGGCGGCTGCCGCAATCCAAGTTCGTGCAGCAGCTTCTGGAAGCGCTCGCGGTCCTCAGCAATGTCGATCGAGTCCGGGCTGGTGCCAATGATCGGTACGCCGGCGCGCTCGAGGTCGAGTGCCAGCTTCAACGGCGTCTGGCCACCGTATTGCACGATCACACCAGCCGGCTTCTCCTTGTCGACGATCTCAAGTACGTCTTCCAGCGTCACCGGTTCGAAGTACAAGCGGTCACTGGTGTCGTAGTCGGTCGACACAGTCTCCGGGTTGCAATTGACCATGATGGTCTCGTAGCCATCCTCTCGCAAGGCCAACGCGGCATGCACACAGCAGTAGTCGAACTCGATGCCCTGGCCAATCCGGTTGGGGCCACCGCCCAGCACCATGATCTTTTTCTTCGAGGTCGGCTCGGCCTCGCACTCGTCGTCGTATGTGGAGTAGAGGTAGGCTGTCTCGGTCGCGAACTCGGCAGCACAGGTGTCGACCCGCTTGTAAACAGGGCGCACGTCAAACGCATGGCGCGTGGCCCGCACCTCGTGCTGGTGGGTACCCAGCAACTTGGCGATGCGCCGATCCGCGAAGCCCTTGCGCTTGAGGTAAAGCAACTCGTCGCGACTGAGGGAGGCCAACGTTCGACCCGCAAGGGCCTGCTCGGTCTGGATCAACTGTTCGATCTGGGCCAGGAACCAAGGATCGATGGCGGTTTCCTCGAACACCTCGGCCACGCTCATGCCAAGGCGGAAGGCATCGCCGACAAAAAGTATGCGCTCGGGCCCGGCCTCGCCGATCTCCTGCACGATCTCATCCCTGTCGGTGCTGCGCTCCGTGAGGCCATCGATCCCTGTCTCCAGGCCGCGCAGAGCCTTCTGGAAGCTTTCCTGGAACGTCCGGCCGATCGCCATGACCTCGCCAACCGACTTCATCTGGGTCGTCAGTCGCGCGTCGGCAGCCGGAAATTTCTCGAACGCAAAGCGCGGAATTTTGGTGACAACGTAGTCGATGCTCGGCTCGAAACTGGCCGGCGTGGCGCCGCCGGTGATGTCGTTGCGCAACTCGTCCAGGGTGTAGCCGACGGCCAGCTTGGCGGCCACCTTGGCAATCGGAAACCCGGTGGCCTTGGAGGCCAGCGCCGACGAGCGCGACACGCGCGGGTTCATCTCGATGACGACCATGCGACCGTCGTTCGGGTTGATCGCGAACTGCACGTTCGAGCCGCCAGTGTCGACGCCGATCTCACGCAGGATCGCGATCGAGGCGTTGCGCAGCAACTGGTACTCCTTGTCGGTCAGGGTCTGCGCCGGGGCCACCGTGATCGAGTCTCCGGTGTGAATGCCCATCGGGTCGAGATTCTCGATGGCGCAGACAATGATGCAGTTGTCGGCCTTGTCGCGCACGACCTCCATCTCGTACTCTTTCCAGCCGATCAGCGACTCCTCGATCAACAATTCCTTGGTAGGTGACAGGTCCAGGCCGCGCTTGCAGATCTCCTCGAACTCCTCCGGGTGGTAGGCAATGCCGCCGCCCGAGCCGCCCAGCGTAAAACTGGGTCGCACGACCATCGGGAAGCCGCTCCCGCCGATCTCGCGCGTGATGCGCTTTTGCACCGCCAGCGCCTCGTCCATCGAGTGCGCAATGCCACTGCGCGCCGAGGCCAGTCCGATGCCGGTCATCGCGTCCTTGAACTTCAGGCGGTCCTCAGCCTTTTCGATGGCCTGCTCGTTGGCGCCGATCATCTCGACGCCGTACTTGGCCAGCACGCCGTGCTTGTGCAGATCGAGCGCGCAGTTCAGTGCGGTCTGGCCACCCATGGTCGGCAGCACCGCATCGGGGCGCTCCTTGGCGATGATCTTCTCGACCACCTGCCAGGTGATCGGCTCGATGTAGGTGGCGTCCGCCATGCCCGGGTCGGTCATGATCGTTGCGGGGTTGCTGTTGACCAGAATGACGCGGTAGCCTTCTTCCCGCAACGCCTTGCAGGCCTGGGCGCCGGAGTAGTCGAACTCGCAAGCCTGGCCGATCACGATTGGCCCGGCACCGATGATGAGAATGCTCTTGAGGTTTGTGCGCTTAGGCATGCTGGGACTCCGCCATCAGCGCAGTGAATCGATCGAAAAGGTAAGCGATGTCATGCGGGCCTGGGGAGGCTTCCGGGTGACCCTGGAAGCAGATGGCCGGTCGGTCGGTGCGCGCCAAGCCTTGCAGGGTCCCGTCGAACAGGCTTACATGCGTCGGCCGCAGGTTGGCCGGCAGCGTCGTCTCGTCCACCGCGAAGCCGTGGTTTTGGCTGGTGATGCTGACGCGCCCACTGTCGAGGTCCTTTACCGGATGGTTGGCACCGTGGTGGCCGAACTTCATCTTGAATGTCTTGGCACCCGACGCCAGGGCCATGATCTGGTGCCCCAGGCAGATACCAAAGGTCGGGACGCCGCGGTCAATCAAGGTGCGCGTGGCTGCGATCGCGTAATCGCACGGACCGGGGTCTCCGGGCCCATTGCTGAGAAACACGCCGTCCGGGGCCATCGCCAGGACTTCGTCTGCCGGGGTTTGTGCCGGCACGACGCTGATGCGGCAGCCGCGGCTGGCCAGCATGCGCAGGATGTTGCGTTTGACGCCGTAGTCGTAGGCGACGACGTGAAAGCGCGGAGCGGTCTGGTTGGCATAGCCGGTACCGAGCGCCCACTCGGTTTCCGTCCACGTATAGCGTTCGCGTACCGACACAACCCTGGCCAAGTCCAGCCCCGCCATGCTCGGCGCGCCGCGCGCCATGGCCAGCGCCTCCTGCACGTGTGCCGGACCCAACTCGGTGCCACGCGCGAATGCGACGATGCTGCCGTTCTGCGCGCCGTGGCTGCGCAGATGTCGCGTCAGCTTGCGCGTGTCGATGTCAGCGATCGCCACCGTGCCCTCTTTTGCGAGGTACTGAGCCAGCGTCATCGAACTGCGAAAGTTCGACGCCAACAAGGGCAGGTCCTTGATCACCAACCCGGCCGCAAACACCTTGCTGGCCTCGACGTCGTCGCAATTGACGCCGTAGTTGCCGATGTGCGGGTAGGTCAAAGTGACGATCTGGCGGCAGTAACTCGGGTCGGTCAGGATCTCCTGGTAGCCACTGAGAGCGGTATTGAAGACAACTTCACCGACGGTGCGGCCCGACGCGCCGATCGATGTGCCATGAAACACCGTGCCGTCGGCGAGAGCTAGGACGGCGGGGGACAGAAGGGGCAGCAAGACGGACTCCGAAACGGGATGCCAAGCAAGGTGACGGTACGCTGCGGACCGACTCAGGCCCGTTTCGGGCCGTTGGCGTGAAGAAGCGTCGGGAGGCGTCGGTCGGGCTGTGGCAGTGGGCGCAGGCAAACCTCGAGATTATAGGGCGCCGCCCTGGTCGCCCCTTTGCAGGGGTCGTCGCCTCATTGCGTGTGCATGGCGTATGAGATCGTTGCCGCGCGGAGTCAAGAAGTGCAGACGCCCGCGGCGATTGGCTGAGCAAAGTTAGGGTTATTCTGGCGTTCGGCCCAGGCAAACTAAACTCAGGTGGATTATTTTGAAATGTGCGTCATCTTGATCAATGGAGGTCAATGTCGATGAATGAGCAATTGCAGACGGCGTATGCCGGACAAATCGGATCGGGCACGCTGGTGGAACAGCGCAACCGCGTGTTGCGCAATACCTACTGGTTGCTTGCCTTGTCCCTGGTGCCGACGGTCCTGGGCGCCTGGATCGGCGTGACGACCGGCGTGATGGCCAAGGTCGGCATGGGCCTGAGTACCGTAATTTTCCTGGTCGGCGCCTTTGGCCTGATGTTCGCGATCGAGAAGTTCAAGAACTCCAGCACCGGGGTCGCACTCCTGCTCGGCTTCACCTTCTTCATGGGGCTGATGTTGTCGCGCATGCTGGCGGCCATCCTGGGATTCAGCAACGGCTCATCGTTGATCATGACGGCCTTTGGCGGCACGGCGGCGGTGTTCTTCGCCATGGCCAGCCTGGCCAGCGTGATCAAGCGTGACCTGTCGAATATGGGCAAGTTCCTGTTCGTGGGTGCGATCTTGTTGTTGGTGGTCGGAGTGATCAACATCTTTGTGCAGTCGAGTGCGTTGATGATCACCCTGTCAGTGATCGCCATCGGCCTGTTCTCTGCATTCATGCTGTACGACATCAAGCGCGTCATCGACGGCGGCGAGACCAACTACGTCACAGCCACACTGGCCATCTACCTGGACGTCTACAACGTCTTCCAGAGCCTGCTGGCCCTGCTCGGCATCTTCGGCGGCGAGCGCGACTGACGGCTCGCCAAGTCGGATTGCGGGCCCCTTCGGGGGCCTTTTCTGTTTAGGCGCTACACGCTGCGGTCGAAGACCGCCATGCTCTCCACATGGGCAGTGTGCGGGAACATGTTGACTGCCCCTGCCGCAGTGCACCGGTAGCCGGCTTGGTGTACCAACAGCCCGGCGTCGCGGGCCAGCGTCGCGGGGTTGCAACTCACGTAGACGATGCGCTGGGGGGCATACCAGCCGGGCGCCAAGGACGGCTCCGCGTGAAGCGCCGCCAGCGCCTTGACCAAGGCAAAGGCCCCCTCACGCGGCGGGTCGATCAGCCACTTGGCCGCCACCCCATCGGCCACCAACTGGGCCGCGCTAAGCTCGAACAGGTTGCGCGCGACGAATCGCGTCGTGCCAGCGAGGCCGTTGAGCTGGGCGTTGGCCTCGGCCCGTTTGACCAGGCTCTCGCTGCCTTCAATGCCAACCGCCTCGCGTGCCTGGGTGGCCAAGGGCAACGTGAAGTTGCCCAAGCCACAAAACCAGTCGATCACCCGCTCGTGTGGCTGAACCTCCAGGAGTCGCACCGCGCGGCCTACCAACACTTCATTGATGTGCGGATTGACCTGGGTAAAGTCCGTCGGCTTGAAGGGCATGCGCACGTCAAACTCGGGCAAGGTGTAACCCAAGTCTGCGCCGATGGCATCCAGGCGCAGCACGGTATCGGGCCCCTTGGCCTGCAGCCACCACTGAACGCCATGCTCCGCAGCAAAGTCACGCAGTCGCTGCAGGTCCGGGTCGCAGAGCGGCTCAAGGTGGCGCAGTACCAGCGCGATCACGCCGCCACCCGCAGCAAGTTCGATCTGCGGCAAGCGATCGCGCGCGTCCATCGACATGACCAAGGCACGCAGCGGCAAGAGCAGGTGGCTGACGCGCGGCGGCAGCACCGCGCAACTCTTCATATCAGCGATGAAGCTTGACTTGCGCTCGTGAAAGCCGACCAGCACGGCACCCTTCTTGGCCACAAAGCGCACTGACAGCCGAGCCCTGTCGCGATAGCCCCAGGCCGGGCCCTCGATCGGGCGCAACACCAAGTCGGGCCGGACCTTGCCCAGGTGCCACAGGCTGTCTTCCAGGGCGCGCTGTTTGATAGCCACCTGCGCGGCCGGGTGCAGGTGCTGCATCTTGCAGCCGCCGCACGCGCCGGCGTGCAAGCCGAAGTGCGGGCACTCAGGCGTCACGCGCTGTGAACTGTGCCGTCGCAGCGCCGTCATGGTCGCCTGCTCCCACTGGTTCTTGCGTCGGTTGACGCGTACCTGAACCGACTCACCCGGCAACGCGCCTTCGATGAAGACCACCTTGCCTTCGTTGTCGTGGGCCACGCCCTGGCCTTCGAGGTCGAGCGACTCGACGGTCAACCATTCATGCTCTGCTGTCATGCGCCCCATTATCCCGGCGGTCAGCAAGGGCTCCGGTGGAGGCGGCCGCTTGGCGACTGCTTTGAAGCAGGCTAGCGAGCAGGCAGCAGTCGCGCCGGGTCCACAGGTTTGCCGAGCTTGCGAATCTCGAAGTGCAGTTGCACCCGTTCGGCATCGCTCGATCCCATCTCGGCAATCTTCTGACCGCGTCGCACGACCTGGTCTTCCTTGACCAGCAGGGTCTGGTTGTGGGCGTAGGCGGTCAGGTAGGTATTGTTGTGTTTGACGATCACTAGGTTGCCATAGCCGCGCACACCGGAGCCCACGTAGATCACGCGCCCGTCGCCTGCGGCAAGCACCGGATCGCCAGCCTTCCCAGCGAACGTCAGGCCCTTGCTGCGCGCTTCGTCAAACGGCGCAGCCACCGTCGCGGTCACTGGCCACGACCAGACGACGTCATCGTCACGCGCCGGCACAGGCGCCGAGGCCGCGGCGGTCGGGTTCGCAGGCGGCACCACCGGCACTGCGGCGGGGACCGTGGGTGGCGCCACAACCACAGCCGGAACCACCGCAGCGCTGTCAAGCGGGCGAGCCTCCACCTTGGTTGGAACGACGGCTCGCGCTGTCGTGGCCGATCCATCCGTGCCTGGCGCGATCACACGCAGCACCTGTCCCACTTCGAGCAGATTGGGGTTGTCCAGGTTGTTCCAGCGAGCGACATCGCGCCAGCTCTGACCGCTGTCCAGCCCAACCCGCATCAAGGTGTCACCCGCTTTCACGGTGTAGTAGCCCGGCTTGCCGGCGTTCTCGGCTCCGGGCAAGGGCTTGGGTGCCTCGACCGGCACCGCGGCGGAACTCGGCAACGTGCTGCTCGGCCGCGCTCCACGGTCTTCGACGGGGGCCCTGTTCAAGGATGTCGCACAGCCGCCCAGCAGGGTCGACAGCGCGAGGAGGAGCGGCAGGATCCGCAGACCCAGGGAAGTCACAGGGCGAGTGAGAGCGAGGTGCTTCATGCAGTGCCCGATCTTAACGGCACGAAGTTCACGGCTTCATGGCACTGGCGTGACCAGCCGTCAGCGCTGCGGTCGATCACCAGCAGGACCTGGCCCGCGCCCGTGCTGCTGCGCGTCGGCGCGACCAGGCGACCGCCCAGGGCCATCTGTTCGAGCCATGCGGGCGGAACGTCGTCGCCGCCGGCCGCGCAGATGATGGCGTCGTAAGGCGCATTCGGGACATGGCCCAGGCGCCCATCGCCATAGACCAGCCGAAGGTTGTCGCTGCGCAAAGGCGCGAGGTTGTCGCGGGCGCGGTCGAACAAGGGGCGCAGGCGCTCCACCGAGAACACCTGCTGCGCCAACAGCGACAACAACGCCGCCTGATACCCGCAGCCGGTGCCGATCTCGAGCACGCGCCCGAGTGAACCAGCCTGCGCTGACTCGCGCCCCTCGAACAGCAGACCCAGCATGCGCGCAATCACAGAGGGTTTGGAGATGGTCTGGTCCAGCCCGATCGGCAAGGAGGTGTCCTCATAAGCCTGGGCAGCCAGGGCGGTGTCGACGAACTGGTGGCGCGGCACGCGGGTCAGGGCCGCCAGCACCGGCTCGCAGTTCACGCCTTCGGCGCGCAAGCGCTGGACCATGCGCGCGCGCACCGCCTGCGAGTCCAGGCCGAGGCCGGATGGCGACCGGTCGCGCGCGTCAGGTGCGCTGTTCGTTTGCTTGGGAGCAGCAGCGCCGGGTCGGCCCGCTTTGGCATGGGTCCCGACGCGGTCAAGCGCCAGGGGGAAGCGGCGCGCTCTTTCGCTCACCGCGCGCGGGGTTCACCGAAGGCCTGACGCCAGCCCGGCAGCGCGGCATGGTCCGTCAGGTCGACCTGCAGGGGCGTGATCGAAACGCAGCCTCCCGCCGTGGCATGGAAGTCGGTGCCCTCGCCTGCCTCACGTGCATCGCCCGCCGGACCAATCCAGTAAATCGTTTCGCCCCGTGGGCTGGTTTGTCGAATGACCGCCTCGCTGGCATGACGGCGGCCCAGACGGGTGATCTGGCGCGGCAACGTCAGCGCGTCGGCACGGTTCGGAATATTCACGTTGAGCAGCCAGGGGCGCTGTGCGGGCTCCTGCGCCAGTACCTGCTCGACCACAGCCCGCGCCACCTGGGCGGCTGCCTCCAAGTGGCCCCAGCCCTTGTCGACCTGCGAGAACGCGATGGCCGGAATGCCGAACAGAAAGCCTTCCATGGCCGCAGCGACGGTACCCGAATACAGGGTGTCGTCGCCCATGTTGGCCCCGTTGTTGATGCCCGACAACACCAGGTCGGGCCGATGCGACAGCAACCCTGTGAGCGCCACATGGACGCTGTCGGACGGCGTTCCGTTGATGTAGCGAAAGCCGTTGCTGGCGCGGTGCACCGTCAGAGGCCGGCTGAGTGTCAGCGCATTGGAGGTGCCGCTGGCGTTCTGCTCGGGCGCGATGACATCGATCTCGCCCAGGCCCTGGATGGCTTGCACCAGTGCGGCCAAGCCGGGGGCAAGGTAACCATCGTCGTTGGCAATCAAGATTCTCATGGCCGGATTGTAGGCAGGGCGCGCTGACTATGATTCCGCACTGCAAAGCTTTGGGAGGACGACGATGCATGCATGGCTGTGCGAGCAACCGACAGGTGTCGATACCCTGCGCTGGCAGACTTTGCCAACCCCTGACCCCTGCGCGGGGCAGGTGCGCATCCGGGTCCACGCAGCAAGTCTGAACTTTCCCGACCTGCTGACGGTGCAAAACACGTACCAGATCAAGCCGCCACTGCCCTTCGTGCCAGGCAGCGAGTTTTCCGGCGTCGTCGAAGCAGTGGGTGACGGTGTGCGCCATTTGACCGTCGGCGACCGCGTGGCCACGATCGGTGTGACGGGCGGATTCGCCACCCATGCCTGCGTCGACGCGGCAGGCGTGATGGCGCTGCCGCGTGGCTTCGACCTCGACGACGCGGCGGCCTTCGCATTCACCTATGGCACCTCGCACCACGCCCTGATCGACCGTGCTGCCCTGCAGAGCGCCGAGACGGTGTTGGTCCTGGGCGCAGCCGGCGGCGTGGGCAGTGCCGCCGTGCAGATCGCCAAGGCCGCAGGTGCCCGCGTGATTGCGGCCGCGTCGAGCGACGAGAAGTGCGCCTTCTGCCGAACCCTTGGCGCCGACGCCACGATCAACACCCAGCGCGAGAACCTGCGTGAGGCCTTGAAGGCCGCCACGGACGGCCAGGGGGCAGATGTTGTGGTCGACCCGGTCGGGGGTGAGTTGGCGCAGGCCGCCTTCCGCTCGATCGCCTGGCGCGGCCGCTATCTCGTGATCGGCTTTGCCGCTGGCCCGATCCCGGCCTTGCCTTGGAACCTGGCGCTGCTCAAGGGCGCGGCCATCGTGGGCGTGTTCTGGGGCGACTTCGTGCGCCGCGAGCCCAAGGCATTTCGGCGGGGCATGGCCGAGTTGTTCGCCTGGTATGCCGCTGGCAAGGTCAAGCCGGCCATCGACAGCCGCCTGCCCATGGCAGACTTGGCCCAGGCGTATGCGCGCATGGCCTCACGCCAGGTCTGCGGCAAGCTGCTGCTGCTGAACTGAGTGACGACGCGCTCTCGTGCCGCACGCGGCCTGCTAGGATGCACCGAGCATTGACGGGCGCTGGCCGTTGAGCGATGCCTGGGAGCTATCACGATGGCGGTCAAGGTCCTGATCCTCGAAGACAACCCGGTGGCGCGCACCTTTCTGTGCCGGGTGGTGCGCGAGAGTTTCAGCGACACCATCTTGATCACCGAGGCCGGCGACCTCGAGACCGCGCGGCGTCAGGTCACGCTGGCGGGGGGGTCCGACGGTCTGCACGGCACCGACCCCTTTCGGCTGGTTCTCGTCGACCTCGAACTCCCCGACGGCAACGGCATGGACCTGCTGAGCGAACTCGGGCGTTACCCGGCCACGAAGATCGTGACCACGCTGTACTCCGATGACGATCACCTCTTCCCCGCTCTGCAGTGTGGTGCCGATGGCTACCTACTCAAGGAAGATCGCTTCGAGGTTCTGGTCGAGGAGCTGCAGAAGATCGTGCGCGGCCAGCCGCCGCTTTCGCCGGCCATCGCGCGGCGCCTGCTGACGCACTTTCGTGACGGCCGTGACGGCGACGGTGCGGCACACGGGTTCGGTTTCACCACGTCGCCAGGCGCCTTCGCAGGCAGCAAGCCGGTCCCGCTGATGGAAAAGCCACCTGAGCACGAGCACCTGACACCGCGCGAGACTGAGGTCCTCACTTACCTGAGCAAGGGTTTCACGATCAAGGAAATCGCCAACCTGATGGGTATCAAGTGGTTCACGGTCAACGACCATATCAAGTCGATCTACAAGAAGCTCAACGTGTCGAGCCGCGCCGAGGCCGCTGTGCTGGCCAGCAAGCAAGGGCTGGTCTGAACTGACGCTGGCAAACTGGCTGCAAGCTGACCGCGATGCCGCCCAGCGCAGAGTCTTTGCCGCCAGATGTCAACGACATGGCACTGCGGCCGGCTGTGCAGCTGGACCGCTGGGAGCGTAGCCCCGGTCATCGCTCGCGAGGCGCACGCTGGATCGGCTGGCGTGCGCGCGCCTTGGTCGCCGCAGCGCTGATCGGCTGCGTCGGCATGCTGCTGCTGATCCGCACCTTGGCCGCAATACCGGCGCTGCCCGTTTCGCTGCAAGCCAATGACGCTGGTGCACTGCTGGTCGTGGATGCCACCGGGGCAACGCAACGCGTGAGCGCCATCGTGGACAAGGGTGGACGCAGTACCCCCATCGACGCTGTGCTGCTGCAACGCTCCGCGCGCTGGCTGGTCGACGATGGGCAGCGCGCGCGCCACGCCAGTCAACACGACATTCTGGCCCGCACACTGGCGTCTGGAACCGTGCGCCTGACGCTGGCCGACGGCCAGACGATGGCCCTGAATGCACGGCCTCACGGCGTCGCTGGCCTGGGCGCGATGTTCTGGTTTTGCGCTACCTTGGCGCTCCTGCTCTACCTCGTGACCATGGTTGTGCTGCTCGCGCGGCCGGAGGTCCGCAATGCCCTGTACGCAGCCATGGCGCTCGCCCAGGTCGGCAATCTGCTCTTTCTGGCGGCTGAATCGCTGCCTGCATTGGGTCTGCCAGCGGGCTTCATGCGGTGGGACCACGACCTGCGCACAGGCCTTGACCTCGTTACGGCTGCGGCGCTGGTGCACGCCACTGGCCTGCACCCGCGCCGACTGCCGGGCTGCGGTTCGAGGGCCGCAGCGGTCTGGCTGGCGATCCTGGCACTGCTCGCGGCCCAGCAAGCCGGGCTGTTGGCCAACACCTGGTGGTGGACACAATCGGTCGCGATCGCGTGCGGACTGGCGGCCGTGGCACAGCTGGCCTGGATGCAGCGGGCCATGCCGCATCCGCTCGCCGCCGTGATGTGGCGATTGTGCGCGCTGTCGGTGGGCACGCTCCTGCTGCTCACCCTGTCAATCGCAGCGCTGAGCCCGCAGACCGGCTTGCAGGGCCAGGCCGTGGCCATCGGGTCTGCGGTGTGGGTGATCTTCCTTGCCTCGATGCTGCTGCTGCTGCCCTTCATGGCCCGCACCCAGCAGTTGATGCGCGAGTTCGCGTTGCTGGCGGGTGTCAGCACCCTGGCCACGTCGCTCGATCTGCTGTTCGTCGCGCTGTTCTCGCTCAGCAACTTCACATCCTTGACGCTGGCCCTGTTCATTTCGCTGGGTTTGTATGCCGGCCTGCGCCAGTGGTTGTTGAACCAGGTGCTGGCGCGCGAGCGCATCACCACCGAGCGAATGTTCGAACACCTCTACCGCATGGTGCGCGAACTGCAGTCCAAACCCCACGACGTCGACAAACACCTGACGCGCCTGCTGCGCGAAATGTTCGACCCGCTGGAAGTCACCCAGCTGGCCCGCCGCAGCAGCCGCAGCCGCGTGGTCGGCGATGGCGCCAGCCTCCTGGTGCCGGTGCCCCAGCTCACCAACACAGCGGCACCCAGCGTGATTGCGCTGGGCTTTGCCGGCCGCGGTGGGCGCATGTTCACAGCAGACGACGCCCGCCTGGCGGATCTGGTGGTGGACCAACTGTCTCGGGCCGCGGCGCTCGACCGGGCAGTCGAGCGTGGTCGCCATGAAGAGCGTGTGCGGATTGCCCAAGACCTGCACGACGACATCGGCGCACGGCTGCTGACGCTGATGTATCGGGCGCCGACGCGCGAGATGGAAGACTACCTTCGCCACACCTTGAAGGATCTCAAGACCCTGACCCGCGGCCTGGCAGCCACTGACCACCGGCTGTCCCATGCGGTGGCCGAGTGGAAGGCCGACGTCGCGCAGCGCCTGGCCGCGGGCGGCTGCGAAGTCACCTGGTCCTTCGACATCGACCGCGACTTTGAACTCGGCGTTGTGCAATGGTCCGCTCTCACGCGCATCCTGCGTGAGCTCGTGAGCAACGTGCTGGCCCACGCGCACGCCACGCACGTCGACATCGACGCCCGTCTGGAGCGGGGCGTGTTAACGCTGAGCGTGGCAGACAACGGCCGCGGCCGAGACCCCGAGGCGTGGTCGCACGGTCTGGGCCTGGGCGGCGTGCGCAAGCGGGTCAAGCAGCTGGGCGGCACAGTGCACTGGCGCGAGCTCGATGGGCAGGGCATCGCGTGCATCGCCGTGATTCCGAAACTCGAGCCGGCTGCGGCTTGAGGCGAGTCCACATCGTTGTGCGCCGCGTTCGCCCAGCCCCTCGGCCGGCCTGAGACGCGCTCAGTCGTGTATCGCTTGCTGGCAAGGCGCGGTTGGCGAGAGGCGGTTCTGGACGCGCGCCACGCAACGAGCGCGGTGGGACGCAACGACCGTGAGCGCGAGTTCTTGTACCTCTATGGCGCGGCCAGCCAGCTTCAGGGTCAGCTCGACCGGATGATCGCGGCGCAGATGAAGATGGACTTCATGAGCAAGTTCCTCGTGTGGGACGAACTGCGCGAGACGAAACTTCCCAACCACGCCTTCGAGAGACTGGGCCGCGAGCGTGAGCAACTTCCCGGGGCATCAACCAGGTCTCGCTCGGAACCAACGAGTCGGCTAGGCGCGTCACGCGGAAGCACCGGCCTGAGCTTCCAAGCGTTCTCACACAGCCGCGGCCCTCTGAGGGTGCCGCTGACGGACCGATTTCCAGCTGCGCCAGTTCGGGATAGACGGTGCATTCGTGCTGCAACAGGTCTTCCGCAGCGCGCAGCGCTTTCAGTCCTTTGGGCAACGAACGCAGATCGCTGCAGCTGGCGGTCAGCGCGCGCTGCGTGGTGGCGATGCGGCGCGACACGAGCAACTTCCATCGCCTGTTCCTAGTCCCCGGCATGAACCATTGCGCCGGCAGCACCGGGCCTTGGGTGGTGGACTGGCTTGGGTTGCTGAAACAATGGGTGGAGAACGGCGCGGCACCTGACACACTGGACGCAACGCATCCGCAGACGAAGGACACATAGACGCTGCGGCCGCACTGCGCGCGCTGACCAAGGAGAGTCGATGAACCCGTTGCCACTATGGACCCGCAAGATCATGCAAACCGTCGTGCTCGCCGCTGCAGTCGCGTCTTCCGTCGCCCAGCCGATGCCGCAGGTGAGCAGCGGCCGCATCGAGCGGATGGCGGACTTCGCGTCCAAGCATGTGGCGCCGCGCGCCGTGGACATCTGGCTGCCCGATGGCTACAGCGCCGTCAAGCGCTACAACGTGCTCTACATGCACGATGGCCAGAACCTGTTCGACGGCCGCCTTCACATGAGCGGCAAGGCCTGGGACGTGCATCTCGCACTGACGCGCCTGGTGGCCGCCCGCCGCGTCCCCGACACCATCGTCGTCGGCATCTGGAACAGCGGCGAGACGCGCTATGCCGAGTACTACCCGCAGAAGGTGCTGGCCTACGCCGACGAGGCGACGCGGCGCGAATACGTTGAGCAGGCGAGCAAAGGCAAGTTGCTCGCTGACGCCTACCTGCGCTTCATCGTCGAGGAGCTGAAGCCCGTGATCGATGCCAAATACGCCACGCGCCCCGGGCCCGCGAGCACCTTCGTCGCCGGGTCGAGCATGGGCGGGCTGATCTCCCTCTACGCCCTCTGCGAGTACCCGCAGATTTTCGGCGGCGCGGCGGCGCTCTCCACGCATTGGGTCGGCAAACCCACCGCCTGGGGTCGCGAGCGCACGCGTAACGCCGCACTGCCACTGGCCGCAATGACCTACCTGAGCCAGAAGTTACCGCCGGCCACGAGCCACCGCATCTACACCGACCGAGGCGACGATTGGCTGGATGCACTCTACGAGCCCGCGCACCGCATGGTCGAGGAAGTGCTACGCGACCGGGGCTACACCGAGGCCAGTGCGATGACACGCATTTTCTATGGCACCGGCCATAACGAGGCCGACTGGGCAGCGCGGCTGGAGATTCCGTTGGCCTTCCTGATGGGCGTCGCGCCATGAGCCGCGGATGCACCGCTGTCCTCGCTGGCCTGCTGCTGACGGCTGCTGCTGCAGTGAACGCGGCGAAGTCGCTCACCGGCTACGTCAACCCTTGAATCGGCACCGACGGTCCTGGCCCTGTCTTCCCTGGCGCCACGCGGCCCCTCGGCATGCTGGCCCCCAGCCCCGACAACGCCGACACCGGCTGGGACGACACCAGCGGCTACCAATACCGCGCGCCAACGGTCATGGGTTCTTCCAACACCCACATCAACGGCGCCGGCATCCCCGAACTGGGCGCCGTGCTGTTGATGCCGGCGCAGGGCGAACGCTGGACCGCGCAGAGCACCGACTTTGCAGCCACTTACGACAAAGTGGTGCTAGCCGGCCTGGTGGCGTTTCGAGCTGCAGCGACACCTCTGGCAAACCCGGCATCTGGCTCGATGGCCGACGCCGGGCCTGAACAGGACCTGGCCGAGTTCGACTCAGAAAGACAAAAGGCCTAGCAGATACTGACCTGCTAGGCCTCGTCAATTTTGGTCGGGGCGGCGGGATTCGAACTCGCGACCCCTTGCACCCCATGCAAGTGCGCTACCAGGCTGCGCTACGCCCCGACTGACAGCGCGAGTATAGCTGGAGGGCCCGGCAATTCAGGACGACAACAGCCCTTGGATCGAGAGCAGCTCATCGCGGACTTCGGCCAGGGAGAAGAAGGGCCTGACCGGGCGATCTGGCGGCGCCATCACGCCAGGTTCAGCACCGCCGTCAGCGCCCGCGACGTCGAGTTCGTCAGCCTCGTCCTGCAGCCCAGCAACGAGGGCAGGCAGGTTGCCGCGCGTCGCGCCCGGAGCGTCACCCAAGCGGTTGCGGGCGCCGCTGATGGTGAATCCCTGCTCATAGAGCAGGTCGCGGATCCGCCGGATCAGCAGCACTTCATGGTGCTGGTAATAACGGCGATTGCCGCGCCGCTTCATCGGCTTGAGCTGGGTGAACTCCTGCTCCCAATAGCGCAGCACGTACGGCTTGACGCCGCACAGATCGCTCACCTCACCGATCGTGAAGTAGCGCTTTGCGGGAATCGCCGGGAGCGATTTCTCCATTGAAATCAATGGCCTTCGTTAGTAAAGCTCAGACTTTACTCGAACTCATCTTCGGCAACGATGTCGCCCTGCACGAGGCCCTTCAATTTGTGGCTGGCGTGAAAAGTGACCACATTGCGCGCCTTGATCGGGATGGCTTCACCCGTGCGCGGGTTGCGGCCCGGTCGCGGGGCCTTGCGCCGAATATTGAAGTTGCCAAAGCCCGACAGCTTGATGTCATCGCCCGATACCAGCGCGGCCTGGACGATATCGAAAAAGGCTTCAACCATGTCCTTCGACTCGCGCTTGTTCAATCCAAGACGCTCGAACAATAATTCGGCCAACTCGGCCTTAGTCAGGGTCGGGGTCTCCAGAGATGGCAGCAGCACAGGCTCGCTTGGCGCCGTAGCCCCGACCTCTACAGGCGGTTTGTTGATCATGGTCTAGGCCCTTAGACGCGCGCCGAACTGCGCTTGCAGACGGGCGAGTGCCGTCGCGACCGCGACCTCGATCTGCTGCTCGGTCAATGTGGCGTGATCGTCGCGCAGTTCCAGGCGCACCGCCATGCTGCGCTCACCGAAAGCAAGGCTCGCTGTCGTCGTCTTCGACTTGTAGAGGTCGAACAGGGTGGCGGATCGCACCAGGCCACTGGCGTCCGCCATGACTGCTGCGATCAGGCTGTCGTGGCTCACATGGTCGGGCAGCACGACAGCCAGGTCGCGGATCGCCGCCTGCTGCTTCGGCACTGGCAAAGGCGCAGGCAGCGGCCGAGCGCGAAGGACATCGAGATCGAGTTCGAAGAGCACCGGTGCCAGGGGCAGCTCATAGGCTTGACGCCAGCGCGGGTGCAACTCGCCGACCCACCCGACGGCACGGCCGCCAACGCTGATGCGCGCACTGCGTCCCGGGTGCAGCGCGGGGTGTTCTGCCGCAGCAAAATCGGCCAGCTGCGGCGCCAGCAACGTCTGCACATCGCCCTTCACGTCAAAAAAGTCGCAAGCACGCTCGGACATACCCCACTGGATGGCGTCGGCCGGGCCATAGGCCAGCCCGGCGACCCGCATCGGCTGGGCCACGCCGGCCACGCTGACGTCGCCATCGGGTACACCAGCATCGCGCCAGAAAACCCGGCCGATCTCGCACACCCGCACGCGTGCGGCACGGCGTGCCAGGTTGTGCTGGAGCACGGCCACGAGGCTGCCGATCAGGCTCGAGCGCATGGCTGACAGTGGCGCGGCGATCGGGTTGAGCACCATGATCGGATCGGCATTGCCAGCCAACTCATGCTCCCAGCGTGTTTGGACGAAGCTGAAGTTGACGGTCTCCTGGTAATCCAGCGCGGCCAGTGCATGTCGAACGGCGTGGGCGGGACGCTGCGTCTCCGCACGAATCAGGGCCTTCAGTGGTGCGAGTGGCGCACTGACCGGCAAGTGGTTGAAGCCGATGACGCGGATGACCTCTTCGATCAAGTCCTCTTCGATTGCCAGATCGAAGCGCCATGACGGCGGGCTCACCGTCAACGTGCCCTGGCCCTCGACAAATGGCAGGCCCAGGCGGCGCATCACGTCGGCGCACTGGGCTTGCTGCAGGGGCATGCCGATGACTTTGGCCGCGCGCGCGACGCGCATCGTGACAGGCGCACGCTGCGGCATGGCCAGGGTCTGATCGTCGATCGGACCCGCTTGGCCGCCACAGATGGCGATGATCAACTGCGTGATGCGCTCGATGTGTTCGACCGTCCCGACCGGGTCGACGCCACGCTCGAAGCGGTGGCCGGCATCGGTGGCGAAGTTGAACCGGCGCGAGCGGCCAGCCACTGCCTCGGGCCACCAGAACGCGGCCTCAACGTAGACGTTGCGTGTGTCGTCACCCACCGCCGTGGCAGCACCGCCCATGATGCCGGCCAGCGATTCGACCGCCTGCGCGTCGGCAATCACGCCCACGGTTGCGTCGACCTCGACGGTGTTGCCGTTGAGCAGCGTCAACTGCTCTCCGGCATGGCCCCAGCGGACCACCAATCCACCATGGATCTTGTCGAGGTCGAAGACGTGCGAAGGGCGGCCGAACTCGAACATCACATAGTTGGAGATGTCGACCAGCGCTGCGACGGAGCGTTGACCGCAGCGGGCCAGGCGCTCGACCATCCACGCAGGGGTCGCCGCCTTCGGGTCGACACCCCGCACGATGCGGCCGGAGAAGCGGCCGCACAAGTCCTTGGCCTCGACCTTGACCGGCAAACGGTCGTTGTGTGTGACGAGCGTCGGCGCGAACATTGGCGCCTTCAAGGGCGCCCCGGTCAGCGCCGCCACCTCGCGCGCAACGCCATACACCGACAGGCAATGGGCCAGGTTGGGCGTGAGCTTCAGGGTGAACAGGGTGTCATCGAGCTTGAGCAGCTCGCGCACGTCAGACCCCGGGGCCGCATCGGCCGCCAGTTCAAGCAGTCCACCGTGGTCCTGGGACAAGTTCAACTCGCGTGCCGAGCACAACATGCCGAAGCTGTCGACACCGCGCAGCTTGCCGACACCGATCCGAAACGGCTTGCCATCGGGCGCGTCACCGTCGGCGGGCGGCAGCTCGGCACCCACCAGCGCCAAGGGAACGCGGATGCCGACACGGGCGTTCGGAGCGCCGCAAACGATTTGAAGCAGCCCGCCTTTCGAGTGCACCCCGGCATCGACCTGGCAGACGCGAAGCTTGTCCGCGTTAGGGTGCGCTGCGGCAGCGACGATCTCGCCCACCACGACGCCCGAGAACGGAGGGGCGACAGGGCTCAACGACTCGACTTCCATGCCCGACATGGTCAGCAGTTCGGCCAGCGCGGCGGTGGACAGGGGCGGATCGCAAAACTCGCGCAGCCAGCTCTCGGGGAATTGCATCGGGGTATCTCGCGTGAAGCGGCTAGCGGAACTGCGACAGGAAGCGCAAATCGCCGTCGAAGAACAGACGCAGGTCATTGACGCCATAGCGCAGCATCGCCAGCCGGTCGATGCCCGAGCCAAAGGCGAAACCGATGTAGCGCTCGGCGTCCAGACCCATGTTGCGGATGACTTGCGGGTGCACCTGACCCGCACCGGAGACCTCGAGCCAGCGGCCTTTCAGCGGCCCTCGATCGAACATGATGTCGATCTCGGCACTCGGCTCGGTGAAGGGGAAATAGCTTGGGCGAAAGCGCAGTTGCAACTCTGTAGTTTCAAAGAAGGCCTGGATGAAGCCGAGGTAGAGGACCTTCAGGTCCTTGAAGCTCACGTTCTCACCGACCCACAGGCCCTCGACCTGGTGAAACATCGGCGAGTGCGTCGCGTCGCTGTCAACCCGGTAGGTGCGGCCCGGCGCGATGACGCGGATGTCGGGCATCTGCGTCTGGCCCGCATACCTGCGGGCGTGCGCTTGCGCATAACGGATCTGCATCGGGCTGGTGTGCGGTCGCAAGTTCAGCCAGCGGCCCTCGGCGTCCTTCATGTCGACATAGAAGGTGTCCTGCATCGAACGCGCCGGGTGGTTTTCCGGGTTGTTCAGCGCCGTGAAGCTCATCCAGTCGGTTTCGATCTCTGGCCCGTCGGCCACGTCGAAGCCCATCGAACTGAAGATGGCTTCGATGCGCTCCATGGTGCGTGTCACCGGGTGAAGCCCACCTGAGCCACGGTGGCGACCGGGCAGCGTGACATCCAGTGCCTCGGCTTTCAGCTGGTCCTGCAATTCGGCTTCGGTCAGCGCCTGCCGGCGCGCCGCCAGTGCCGCCTCGATGCGCTGCTTGGTGGCATTGATCTCAGCCCCGCGCTCTTTCTTCTTCTCGACCGACAGGCTGCCGAGCGACTTCAACAGGTCGGTCACCTGCCCGGCCTTGCCGAGAAAGCGCGCCTTGGCGTTCTCAAGTTCGGCAGGCGTTCCGGCAGCTCCGAATGCCAGTTCGGCAGTCTGCACCAGTGAATCGAGATCGCTCATTCTTGCTTGGGACAAAAAAAGGCCGCCACCCAGGTGACGGCCTTCGATGCTTGAGACAGCTTCAGACCGCGCCGCTCACGCAGCGCTGTGAATCAAGCCAGCTGGGCCTTCACCTTGGCAACGATGCTGCCAAAGGCGGCCGGATCGTTGACGGCCATATCGGCCAACACCTTGCGGTCGATCCCAATCTGGGCCTTCTTCAGACCGGCCATGAACTTGCTATAGCTCACGCCCAATTCACGACTGGCCGCGTTGATACGGGCAATCCAGAGCTGGCGAAAGACTCGTTTCTTTGTGCGGCGGTCGCGGTAGGCATATTGCCCTGCCTTCATCACCGCTTCTTTGGCGATGCGGAAGACGTTCTTGCGGCGACCGCGGAAACCCTTGGCCAGGGCCAGTACCTTCTTGTGGCGGGCGCGTGCCGTTACACCACGTTTAACGCGAGGCATGTGTGTGCTCCTTGAGTGCGGTGGAAGTCAGCAGTCCGATCACAGGCCGGCAAATGGCAGCATCTGCGCCATGTGACCCATGTTCGTGGCATGCACGTTGACAGCGCCACGCAAGTGACGCTTGTTCTTCGTCGACTTCTTGGTGAGGATGTGGCGCTTGAACGCCTGACCGCGCTTGACGGTACCCCCCGGACGCACGCGAAACCGCTTGGCCGCGCTCTTCTTGGTCTTCATCTTGGGCATATCACTGCTCCTTCTTTGTGACCCTTGCAGGCGACCGCGGTCAGCGGTGCTTGGTTGGCCTGCAACGGCTTCTCTTCAACGGCGCCAGTGACCAGACCGACGCCGTGAATCCTTCAATGTCCTATGACTTCCGCTTTGGCGCCAGCACCATGATCATCTGGCGCCCTTCCAACTTGGGCATGTTCTCGACCACCGAGACATCGGATAACTCGTCGCGAATCCGTTCCAACAAGCGCATGCCGATGTCCTGGTGGGTGATCTCTCTGCCCCGGTAACGCAACGTCACCTTGCCCTTGTCGCCGTCTTCGGCGATGAAGCGGCGCAGGTTGCGCATCTTGATGTTGTAGTCGCCTTCGTCGGTACCCGGTCGGAACTTGACTTCCTTGATCTCGATGACTTTCTGCTTGCTCTTGGCCTCAGCGGCCTTCTTCTGTTCCTGGTACTTGAACTTGCCGTAGTCCATCAGTCGGCAGACTGGCGGCATCGCAGTGGCCGAAATCTCGACCACATCGACATCGAGCTCGGTGGCCATTCGCAAGGCCTCCTGGATACTGACGACGCCCAGAGGTTCGTTTTCTGGACCGTTCAAGCGCACTTCGGGCGCCATGATTTCGCGGTTGAGTCGGTGTTTGCGCTCGGCGTTGGGCGTGCGGCGGTCAAGAAACGTAGCGATGGTGGCAACCTTCATGCAGGCGTGAAGGCAACACGCCCGGACAGAAAACGAAACGCGCCTGGGTCGTTCGCTAGACCTTGGCGTTGATGTCTGCCGCGAGCTTCTGAGCGAAGGAATCGAGGGGCATCACGCCGAGATCCAGGTTTCCCCGGGCGCGCACTGCAACGGTTCCATTTGCCTTCTCCTTGTCGCCTACGACCAGGATGAAAGGAACCTTGTGCACTGAATGCTCGCGGATTTTATACGTGATTTTCTCGTTCCGGGCGTCCAGGCGCACCCTAAGCCCTTGTTTTTGAAGCGTTTTCACGACTTCCGCAGCGTAAGCAGCCTGTCCCTCGGTGATGCAGGCAACCACCACCTGGGTCGGCGCCAGCCACGCCGGCAACGCGCCGGCATGCTGTTCGATGAGGATGCCGATGAAACGCTCCAGGCTGCCGACGATGGCCCGGTGCAGCATCACAGGGTGGGCGCGGCCGCTGGTGTCGGTCACGTACTCGCCGCCCAGACGCTCGGCCGTGTTGAAGTCGACCTGCATCGTGCCGCACTGCCAAGGGCGGCCGAGGGCATCCTTCAGGGTGTACTCGATCTTCGGGCCATAGAAGGCTCCATCGCCCGGCACGACGATGAAGTCGACCCCTGAGCGTCGCAGTGACTCCATCACGGCGAACTCGGCCTTGTCCCAAAGCTCGTCGGAGCCGACACGCTTGTCGGGCCGGGTCGCCACCTTGTAGATGATGTTCGTGAAGCCAAAGTCCTGGTAAACCTTTTGCAAGAGCGCGGTGTAGGCGACGCACTCGTCCAGGATCTGGTCCTCGGTACAGAAGATGTGGCCGTCATCCTGCGTGAACCCGCGCACCCGCATGATGCCGTGCAGGGCGCCGCTGGGCTCGTTGCGGTGGCACTGGCCGAACTCACCGTAACGCAGGGGCAGATCCCGGTAGCTGCGCATCTGCGAGTTGAAGATCAGCACATGACCCGGGCAGTTCATCGGCTTGAGTGCGTACTCGCGCTTCTCCGACTCGGTGACAAACATGTTGTCACGGTAGTTGTCCCAGTGGCCCGTCCTTTCCCACAGATGCTTGTCCAGGATCTGCGGCGCCTTGACTTCCAGGTAGCCGTTGTCACGGTAGACCGCGCGCAAGTACTGCTCGACCTGCTGCCAGACCGTCCAGCCCTGCGGGTGCCAGAACACCAGCCCAGGTGCCGTCTCCTCCATGTGGAACAGATCGAGTTCGCGGCCGAGCTTGCGGTGATCGCGCTTCTCGGCCTCTTCGAGCATCGTAAGGTACTGCTGCAACTCTTCCTTGGTCGGCCAAGCCGTCCCATAAATGCGCTGCAACTGTTCGTTGCGCTGGTCGCCGCGCCAGTACGCGCCGGCCAGTTTCATCAGCTTGAAGTGCTTGAGTCGCCCTGTCGATGGCACGTGCGGGCCGCGACAGAGATCCTCGAAGCCCCCCTCCCGGTAGAGGCTGACGTCCTGGTCAACTGGGATGCCGGCAATGATCTCCGCCTTGTAGTGCTCCCCCTGGGCCTTGAAGAAGGCCACGGCCTGGTCCCTCGGCAGAACACGGCGTTCGACCTTCTCGTCGAGCTTGGCGAGGGCTGTCATCTTCGCTTCGATGGCGGCAAGGTCATCCAGCGTGAACGGACGCTTGTAGGCGAAGTCGTAATAGAAGCCGTGCTCGATCGTCGGTCCGATCGTTACCTGCGCATCGGGAAACAGGGACTTCACTGCGTAGGCCAGCAAGTGCGCGGTCGAGTGCCGAATCAGCTCCAGGCCATCGGCGTCCTTGTCGGTAACGATGGCCAAACTGGCATCGGCGTCAAGGATGTGACTGGTATCCACCAGCTTGCCGTCGACGCGACCGGCCAAGGCGGCTTTGGCCAGGCCAGCGCCGATCGATGCGGCCACCTCTGCCACCGTCACCGGCTGCGCGAACTGGCGCTTCGAGCCATCGGGCAGTTGAATCGAGATCATGACGTGAACTCCGGCAAAAAAGAAAAAGCGCGGTACGCGACCGCGCTTTTCACAACAGGGGAAGGGCTGGGTGCAGACGAGCGCGACCGGCTACGCCGTGGTCACGGTGGCCGTAGTTCGCGGTGTCATAACCGACATGCCTGCCTCGCTCTTGTGAGTTTCGAGTCCCTTTAATTCTAATTCACAAGCGATACAGCTGATTGCCTTCAACGCGCACCCGGTCGCCGACCCGCAACTCGCCTGCAGTCTTGAACTCGAAGCTGCGCACCCCGCCCTGGTCGAGTTGCACATTGACGCGAACGCCTTGCTGCTCACGGCGCGCGTTCTTCTCCACCTCGTTGCCGATCAAAGCGCCGCCCACTGCACCGGCCACCGTGCCGACGTTCTTGCCCGAGTTGCTGTCGGCAAACTGACGCCCGACAACGGCGCCGATGATGCCGCCGATCACCGCCCCGCCGCCCTGGGCCTGGTCGCCGGCGCCATTGCTCGCCTCGATGCTGCGCACGACGCCATAGGCCACGCTGGACGGAGCCGGCGCAGCCGTGCGCGATGGGCTGTAGACCGGTTCGTTGACGCGGCTGGTGCGGTTGCTGGCGCAGGCTGTCAGCAGCACCAAAGCCAGCGCGGGCACTGCGATGCGAATCGCTCGTTGCATTCAGATCTCCTTGAACGGCGGCCGGAACCGCGACCGGTCTGCAACGCACGACCCGGCAGTTTGGTTGATCGGTCCCTGTCGATTCGCCAGGCTGCCCATGGAAAACGCCCGCCGAGAGCGATCCCGGCGGGCGTGGTGCGGAGCGGGAGGTGCTCAACTGACCGGTTCGGGCTCGCTGTCGTCAGGCTTTGGGGGGCTGAAGGCCTGGACGGCGAGCGGCTCGCGCGCCTCGGCCGGGAGGGTCGCCAAGACACCCATGTAGCTCGCCATCCCAGCCGTCGACTGGCTGGCAGTGGCCGGCACCTCGGCCAGCGGGTCGGCGGGGGCCGGATCACTGCCGCCACCGCAAGCGGCGAGCGACACTGCCAGCGCCACAGGCAGCCAGAAACTTTGAATGCGTTTCATGCTGCCCTCCTCACTTCGCGCCAGGTGTCGGCGTGAACAGGTAGGGGAAGCCGGGGAGCAAGGGCACAACGGCCTGGTCGACGGCGTCGTGCAGCCTGAAGGCGGTGGCGCCGAGCGGTACCTTGCTCGGGTTGCAGTCGAGGCCGAAGCCCAAGGCGTTGTTGTTGCCATTGGCCACGCACAGCCCGCCCATCACCGCCACCAACGAGATGTCAACGACGTCATCCTTGGGCCGGCGGCCGTTCGGATAGCCGGCGTTGTCGCTGCCCCCTGCCAGGATGTTGCCGACGATGCCCAGGCGGTTCTGCATCGCGAAGGGCACGGCCGGAATGGTCGTGTTTAGTCGCAGCATCTCCGAGCCGACCACATTGGCCGGCTTGTTGACGCCGGCGATGCCGGTCAGGAAGGTGGTGACGAGGTCGTTGCGCGGGAAGTTGGTCGGCGCCGTGCCCGGAATGCCCAAGGCGATTTCCAGCAGCGCGGGCAGCGTCGGGTTGGTCACGTAGTCGATGAACTGGCCGTCATCCTTGGGCTTGCTGCTGTTGAAGCGGTCCTTGTCTGGCAGGCCGATCACCACTTCGTTGACCAGCGGCATACCCAGGCGCGACACCTGGGTCCAGGCGCCGCCGCCGATGGCCGTCGTCTGCAGGCCCTTCTTCGGCGTCGGGTCGAGCAGCGAACCTTGGCGCAGGCTGGCTGTGGTCCAGCCGCCGATCACGGTCTCGCCACCCTTGGTCAGGCAGCTCTTGTGGATCTCCATCGACAGGGTCGAGACGTTGGCGTCGTCGATGGTGTTCGGCACCGCATTGATCAGCGCCGGGTCGGTAATCACCGCCAGCGGCGCGTTGACCAGATCGAAGATGGTACCCAGGTTGACCGCGAAGGCGTCCTTGCGCTGGCCGACGAACAACTTGGCCGGCAGGCTGCAGCCGGGGATGTTGACGCTGTAGATGTGCTGGGCCGCGTAGCCCGCGTAGTCGGGGATGGTCTTGGTGCCGATGTTGTCGACCGGCTTGTTGAAGGTGGCACTGCCGCCGACGGCGTTGGTGACGGCGCCGCGTTGACCACTGCGGCGGTCGCCGCGAACGATGTCGACGGTGTACTGCTCATTGACGTTCAGCGCAGCGGCGTTCGGCGCGCTGACCTGGCCGGCCTGGATCAAGGGGATGGCCACGTTCTTGCCGCCGATCGGCAGCGTGATGCCTTTGAAGTTGTTCTTGAAGCGGAACTGGAAGGTCAGGTCTTCCCTGGCGTCGCCATCGTTGTCGATGTGGATTTCGTACAGCGCGTTCGGGTCCATCTGGAAGTAGTTCGGGCCGCCGTAGGGAGCCTGCAGCGGCTGGTAATTGGCGATCACGGTGACATAGTCGGCACGGCCCGGCTCGTAGCTGCCGAACATGTAGAAGTCGGTGCCGTCAACCTTGGGTTGGGTGGCGATGAAAGGTGCTTCGCGATGACTGGCGGCCTGCGCGGGTTGCAGCGCAACGCTTGCCAGCGCTGCGCTGGCGGCGGCGGCGAGCGGCAGCAGCCGCAACAGTCGAGAGGTGGAGGTCATGGTGTGCTTTCCTGAGGTGAGATGGGTGGGTGGCTCGTGAAGGACAGGGGCTCTGAAGGACCTCGGAGACGAACGCCCTGGGGTCTGACAGCTCCCTACGCTGGCCCCGGCCAATTGGATGCACGGTGCACGGCACAATCCAGATTCGCCACCACCCCGCGACCGCCATGACCACCACCATCCGCCGCGACGACCTGATCGAAACCGTACGCGCCGCGCTGCAGTACATCAGCTACTACCACCCGGCCGACTACATCGCCCACCTGGCGCGCGCTTACGCCGCCGAGCAAGGTCCCGCGGCCAAGGACGCGATTGCCCAGATCCTCACCAACTCGCGCATGTGCGCAGAAGGCAAGCGCCCGATCTGCCAGGACACCGGCATCGTCAACGTCTTTCTCGACGTCGGCATGCACGTCCGTTGGGAAGGCTTCGAGGGCCATGGCGACGGCACGATCGACGACGCTGTCAACGAAGGCGTACGCCGCGCGTATCTCGACCCCGATAACAAGCTGCGCGGCTCGGTGGTCGATGACCCGCTGTTCACACGCAAGAACACCAAGGACAACACACCCGCGGTGGTGAGCATGAAGGTCGTGCCCGGCCACACGCTCGGCGTCGGCGTTGCCGCCAAGGGCGGCGGCTCGGAGATGAAGAGCAACTTCGCGATGCTGAAAGCCAGCGACTCGCTGGTCGAATGGGTGATGAAGACCGTGCCGACGATGGGCGCGGGGTGGTGCCCGCCGGGCATGCTCGGCATCGGCGTCGGCGGCACGGCCGAGAAGGCAATGGCGATGGCCAAGGAAGCGCTGATGGACGACATCGACATGTTCGAGCTGAAGCAGCGCGGACCTAAGACCGACATCGAAAAACTTCGCATCGAGCTTTGCGACCAGGTCAACGCGCTGGGCATCGGCGCGCAGGGCCTTGGTGGCCTGACCACCGTGCTCGACGTCAAGATCAAGACCTTTCCGACGCATGCGGTCGGCAAGGCGGTGGCGATGATCCCCAACTGCGCCGCAACCCGCCATGCGCATGTGGAGATGGACGGCTCGGGTCCGGCCTACCTCGAACCGCCGAGCCTGGACCTGTGGCCCGACGTGCATTGGCAGCCCGACTACAACAAGAGCCAGAAGGTCGACCTCAACACGCTGACGAAGGCGCGGGTCGCCGCGTGGAAGCCGGGCGACACGCTGCTGCTGTCCGGCAAGATGCTCACCGGCCGCGACGCCGCTCACAAGCGCATCCAGGACATGCTGGCCAAGGGCGAGACGCTGCCGGTGGACTTCACCAACCGCGTCATCTATTACGTCGGCCCGGTCGATCCGGTGCGCGACGAGGTGGTCGGCCCCGCCGGCCCGACCACCGCCACGCGAATGGACAAGTTCACCGACATGATGCTCGGCCAGACGGGGCTGATCGCGATGATCGGCAAGGCCGAGCGCGGCCCCACGGGCATCGAGGCGATCAAGAAACACCAAAGCGCCTACCTGATGGCCGTCGGTGGCGCGGCCTACCTGGTGTCCAAGGCGATCAAGGGCGCCAAGGTCGTCGCCTTTGCCGACCTCGGCATGGAAGCGATCTACGAATTCGACGTCAAGGACATGCCGGTCACCGTGGCCGTCAGCGCCGACGGCACCAGCGTGCACACCACGGGGCCGCGCGAGTGGCAGGCCAGGATCGGCAGGATTCCGGTGGCGGTGGTATAGCAATACGTAGCTTGTAGGCTACACTTCAGCCATGCGTGTCGAGCAGACCGCGGCCTATCGAGACTGGATCAGCGGCCTCGCCGACCGCATCGCTCGAGCCCGCATCCAGGTGCGCGTCGAGCGACTGATTCATGGCAACCCTGGCAGTCACCGCAGCCTCACCCACGGAGTCTCCGAGTTGAAGAGCGATGTCGGCCCCGGCGACCGCGTCTACTACGCGCCACGCGGTGACCGGCTGCTGCTCTTGCTGGCCGGCGGCGACAAAGCCACGCAAAGCAAGGACATCGCTCGCGCGATCGAACTGGCAACCGAATATCAGGAGTACCAATGGCACCGCGCAAGACCCCGACCAAGCCGAAGGCGACGAAGATCTTGCCCTATGACGTGGCCGAGCAGCTTCGCACGCCGGAAGAGATGGCTGCCTATCTCGACGCGTGGTTCGAAGAAGCGCCGGATGACGCGGCCGGGATCGCGCGCGCCCTCGGCGACATCGCGCGCGCCAAGGGCATGGCGCAGGTGGCCAAGGATGCGGGCCTGAGCCGCGAGAGCCTGTACCGCGCCTTGAGCGCGGACGGCAACCCGAGCTTCGCCACAGTGCTCAAGGTAGCGCGTGCGCTGGGTGTGAAGCTGCACGCGGCAGCGACCTGACGAGTCGGCAATCGAAGCAATCTGCGAGTGTGACTTCAGGGAAAGGCCGGTGAACGAAGGCTTCAGTTCCGACGGCACCAGCGTGCACACCACCGGGCCGAAGGAGTGGCAGGCGACGATCGGGAACACTCCGGTGCCGGTGGGTTGACAGTGGCTGCACCTCCCGATCGCATCTATCACTACACAACCACCGAGATCAACTAACCTTGCAACCCCGGACTTCCTCCGAATGATTGCCACGGCGCAAGGGGGCAGGTCACTGGCGGGGGCGATCCGTTCGAGACGCCGGTGACGATTTATCCTATCTGACGCAACCCGCTGACAGGTCGAAGTCGTATGCCCACCCACATCCTCCAATCCCTGCCCTCCTCCGAACGCGTCGGCATCGCCTTCTCCGGCGGCCTCGACACCAGCGCCGCGGTGCTGTGGATGCGCAAGAATGGCGCGATTCCCTGCGCCTACACGGCGCACCTGGGCCAGCCCGACGAGAGTGACTACGACGACATTCCGCGCAAGGCCAAAGCCTACGGCGCCGAGATCGCGCGCCTCGTGGATTGCCGGCCGCAGCTCGTCGCCGAAGGCATCGCCGCAATCCAGGCCGGCGCGTTCCACATCAGCACCGGCGGCGCGACCTACTTCAACACCACGCCGCTCGGCCGCGCGGTGACGGGGACCGCGCTCGTGATTGCGATGCGCGAGGATGGCGTCGACATCTGGGGCGACGGCAGCACCTTCAAGGGCAACGACATCGAGCGCTTCTACCGCTACGGCCTGCTCGCCAATCCCAAGCTGCGCATCTACAAACCCTGGCTCGACCAGACCTTCATCGACGAGATGGGCGGCCGCAAGGAGATGAGCGAGTTTCTGATCGCCCATGGCTTCGACTACAAGATGAGTGTCGAGAAGGCCTACTCGACCGACTCCAACATGCTCGGTGCGACGCACGAGGCCAAGGACCTGGAGCACCTGAGCTCGGGCATGCACATCGTCAAGCCGATCATGGGTGTGGCGTTCTGGCGTGACGACGTAGCGGTCAAGGCCGAGACGGTGTCCGTGCGCTTCGAGGAAGGCGTGCCCGTCGCGCTCAACGGCCAGACCTTCGCCAGCGTGGTGGCCCTGTTCGACGAAGCCAACCGCATCGGTGGCCGCCATGGCCTGGGCATGTGCGACCAGATCGAGAATCGCATCATCGAAGCCAAGAGCCGCGGCATCTACGAGGCGCCGGGCATGGCGCTGCTGCATATCGCCTACGAGCGCCTCGTCACCGGCATCCACAACGAAGACACGATCGAGCAGTACCGCGCCAACGGCCGGCGCCTCGGCAAGCTGCTGTACCACGGCCGCTGGTTCGACCCGCAGGCGCTGATGCTGCGCGAGACCGCGCAACGCTGGGTCGCACGCGCCATCACGGGCGAAGTCACGCTGGAGCTGCGGCGCGGCAACGACTACACGCTGCTGAACACCGAGAGCCCCAACCTCACCTACCACCCGGAGCGGCTGACGATGGAGAGCGGCGAGGGCTCGTTCACGGCCGCTGACCGCATCGGCCAACTCTCGATGCGCAACCTCGACATCGACGACACGCGCAGCAAGCTCGGCGTCTATTCGCGCGCCGGTCTGCTCGGCGCGGGCAGCGGCAACGATATTCCGCTGTTGGGCAGCGACAAGGGCTGAGGCTGGGCAGCGGCGTGCAATACAGCGCCCTGCCCTTGCTCGACCACCCGCTGGCAACGCTGCGCAAAGTGCGCACCGATGACATCGAACCCTGGTGCCGCATCCTGAGCCAGCCTGTCGTGTATGAGCACACGAGCTGGAACCTCAGCGGTGCAGATGACTTGCGGCCCTATCTCGAAACCGAGACCACGCCCGCGTCGGTGCGTCGGCTGGCCGTCGTGCGGCGCGACAACGGCGCATTCATCGGCAGCGCCGGCTTTCACAGCGTGTCGGCTACGAATCGAACGGCCGAAATGGCCTATGACCTCGACCCTTCAGCCTGGGGTCAGGGCATTGCGCGTGCGGCCTGCGAGTCGCTCGCGCGGTGGGCCTTCAACCACCTGGGCTTGATGCGCGTGCAGGCCACCCCGCTCGCCAGCAACGCGCGTTCGCAGCATGTGCTCGAGGCCTGTGCCTTCCAGCGCGAAGGGCTGCTGCGCCGCTACCGCCAGGTGCGCGGCGCGGCGGGCGACTTCTGGATCTACGCGCGGCTCGCGCCTTGAGCCTCAGCCCGTCAGCGGCTGGTTCTGCGCAGACATCGCGCGCCGCGCGTCGGCGTCCATTTCGGTCATGAAGGTGTGGCGCTCCTGCACGGCGGCAGCGGGGGCGCGGTCGAGACCCCGGTCTTGCGCCGGCGCAGGCTGTCGATGGCGCAGTTGCGCGCGATGCTGGCGAGCCAGGTCAGCGGCGGCGCGCGTTCGTCGTCGAAGCCTTGGGCGGCGCGCCAGATGTTGATGCAAACGTCCTGCAAGCAACCCTCGGCATGGGCTCGGTCCGTCTGGATGCGCAGGATCACGCCGAAGAGCTGCGCACTCGTCGCTTCGTAGAGCATGGCAAAGGCCGTGCGGTCATCCAGCGCGACGCGCGCGAGCGCCTCGGCCAGCAATTGGCTGCGCTCGGACCATTGGTCTTGCGGTGTCGCCGTGGCGGGGTTCGGCGGCGGAAGTCGGCGAGGAGAGTGCCCCGTGGCCCCTCCAGCACGCAGTCCGTGGCGCTGCGGATGCAGGCCGCGGGTTCGGGATAGACCTGAGGCCGCTTGCGGCGGCCAGGCGTAGGCTTCCTTCGCACATTGGAGCGAGGGGAAGCACCATGAAGCTCTGGATTCGACGGAGTCTGATCACCGTGGCGGCGCTGGTCGGGCTGGTCGCTGCGGCCGTGTTCGCCGGCACCCAACTGGCCGAACGCAAGATGAACCGCAAGGTCGAGGTCGCGGTCCAGGGCGTGGCGGTGCCTGCGGACCCGGCCGCGATCGAGCGCGGGCGCTACCTGTTTGCCTCGCGCGGCTGCTCGGGATGCCATGGCGCCAACGGCGCGGGGCACACCTTCATCGACGATGGCCAGGGCATGAAGGCGCACTCGCCCAACATCACGCGCGGCGCCGGCAGCACGACGCTGGCCTACCAGCCGGCGGACTGGGACCGCACGGTGCGCCACGGCGTCAAGCCTGACGGGCGCCCGGTGTTCATCATGCCGAGCGTGGACTACAACCGTTTGACCAACGCCGACCTGGGCGCCTTGGTGGCCTATGTGCAATCGTTACCGCCAGCGGCGGGACAGGGTGCGCAGTTCCAGCTGCCGTTGCCGTTGCGCGTGATGTACGGCTTCGGCGCCATCCCCGATGCGGCGTCGCTGATCGATCACACCCTGCCGCCGCAGCAGCCCGTGGCGGAGGGCCTGACGGTCGAGCATGGCCGCTACGTCGCCAACTTGTGCATCGGCTGCCATGGCGCCAAGCTCGAAGGCGGCAAAGTGCCGGGTGGCCCGCCCGATTGGCCCGCCGCCGCGCGCCTGGCCCCGGGCGCCGGCAGCGTGATCGCCACACGTTACGCCGACGCCGAGGCCTTCGTCAAGATGCTGAAGGCGGGCAAGCGCGCCGACGGCAGCGCGATCGCGGTGATGCCCTTCGAGACCCTGTCGGCTCTCAGCGACATCGATGCGCGGGCGCTGCACCTGTTCCTCAAGTCGATGCCGGGCGGTTGAGCGCGCGTCAAGCGATCCGGTTGTCGAAGCACTGCAGGAAGCCGTCCCAGCGCTCGTCGTGCAGCTCGTGCTCGACGAAGGCACCGCCGGTGTAGTCGCCGATGGTCTGGCGCCAAAACGCGCGCGCGGCGTGGTTGAGCGGCATCTGACCGACCTCCCAGAGCCCGCGGTGCTGCTCGAAGATGTGGCGCGCGCCGAGCGTGCCGAGGCCGCTGCGGCGGTAGCGCCGCATGACGAAGAACTGCCCCATCCAGAACTCGTTGCCCAGCAGGCTCACATCGGGATCGACGAGGCCGAAGCCGGCATAGGCGCCGTCCGCCAGGAACAGGTAGGCGGCGAGGCGGGGGTTGCGCAGGTAGCGATCGACGGCAAAGCCGTATTCACCGTGGGCGTTGAGCGTCTGCGGCCAGACCTCGGACAGGTCGTACTGGTACAGCTCGAGCAACCGGGACAGCACCGCCCGGTCCTCCCAGATCGCCTTGCGGAAGGTGAACTCGGGCATGCGTGTGCGGCCGGTGGCGGAGGGATTCAGGCCTGCCGCATCACGCGTTGCGGGTACGGAATCTGCACGCCCGCCGCATTGAGCAGGCGCAGCACGGCCAGGTTGACGTCGCTCTTGACGTTGTTCTGCCCGTTCTCGGGGTCGGCGATCCAGAACGCAATCTGCAGCTCGAGGCCGTCGGCGGCGAAGGCAAGCAAGAACACTGCCGGCGCCGGGTCGGCGACCACGCGCGGCACCTGCGCCACCACGGCGGCGAGGCGGGGGATCAGTGCGTCGAGGTCGGTGCCAAAGGCCACCTGCACGCCGGTGGTCAGCGAGACACGCGGGTCGGCGAGCGACGAGTTCTCGACCCGTTGCGTGATCAGCATCTCGTTGGGCACGATCGATTCGCGGCCGTTGAGGGCCCGGATCACGGTGTAGCGCGTGTTGATGTCGCTGATGCGGCCCTCGAAGCCATCGACTTTGACCACGTCGCCGATGCGCAGGCTGCGCTCGGCCAGGATGACGAAGCCACTGACGTAATTGGAGGCCAGTTTCTGCAAGCCGAAGCCGATACCGACACCGACCGCGCCGCCGAGCACGCTCAATGCGCCGAGCGGGATGCCGGCGGCGGACAGCGCCAGCAGCAGGCCGACCAGCAGCAGCATTGCGCGCGTGGCATTGGCCGCGATCTTGCGCACTGACAAGTTGTCGGTCGCGCCCGCCAGCAGGCGCGACTCGATCGCCGCCGACACCCACAACATCACCACCAACACGGCCACTGCCGAGAGGCCGCCTTCGATCAGGCTGCGCAGCGACACATCGGTCCCGGCCAGCTTCCAATGGATGGCGTCCAACTCCTGCAGCAGAAGGGGCAGCAACCCGGTGACCCACAACACCAGCGCACCCCAGACCAGCCAGGACAAGGTGCGTTCGAGCACGCGCACCGCCTGCGACGATGGGAAGGCCACGCGCAGCACGCGCACGGCGACGCGAATGACCACCAGCGAGGCCAGGATCGGCACTGCCACATGCAGCAAGGCCACCGGCAGCGAGCCCTTCAAGGCCCAGCGCGCCGCCAGCGCGAACAGCAGGACCAGAACCGGGAACAGGACGCCGTCGACGACCCGCTCGCCGAACCAGACGCTGTTGCGATGGCGTGCCGGGTCGAGCGCCCGCCGTGCCAGCGCCCCGGCCGCCCAAGCCGCCAGCAAGCAGCCCGCCAACACGGCCAACTCGATCAAGACGCTGGGCCGCGTCAGCGCCGCCAGCCAGGCGCTGAAGTCTTGCGCCGGCGCAGCCATCACCCGACGCCGGCCAGTACGCGCAGGTGGGCGGCGACGCTGCGAGCCAGCGCGCCCAGGTTGTAGCCGCCCTCCAGGCAGGACACGATGCGCCCGCCGGCGTGGCGCTCGGCCACGTCGAGCAGGCGCCGCGTGATCCAGGCGTAGTCGGCCTCGACCAGTCCAAGCTGGCCGAGTTCATCTTCGCGGTGGGCGTCGAAGCCGGCCGAGATGAAGATCATTTGCGGTTTGAACTCTTCCAGCCGCGGCAGCCACATCTCTTCGATCGCTGCCCGCACCACATCGCCACGTGCGTAGGGGGCGATCGGCACGTTGACCATGTTGGTGCCCATCGGCACCGCCCCGCTGTAGGGGTAGAGCGGGTGCTGGAAGATGCTGGCCATCAACACACGCTCGTCGCCGGCGATGATGTCTTCGGTGCCGTTGCCGTGGTGGACGTCGAAGTCGATGATGGCCACGCGCTCGAGGCCGCGCTCATCCAGGGCATGGCGCGCCGCCACCGCCACGTTGTTGAAGAAGCAGAAGCCCATCGCCTTGTCGCGCGTCGCGTGGTGTCCTGGCGGACGCACGGCGCAGAACGCGTTGGTCGCGCGCCCGTCGATCACGGCGTCGGTCGCCGCGACGGCTGCGCCAGCGCCCCGCATCACCGCGGCCCAAGTGCCCGGGCCAGCACTGGTGTCGGGGTCCAGGGCCAGGCGCTCGCCGCTGGCCGCCAGGGGTTCGATGGCTGCCTGCAACTCGCTGACGAAGCCCGAGTGGTGCGCGCGGGCGAGGTGAGCCAGGGTAGCCAGCGGCGCCTCTTGCATGTCCAGGGCATCGGCCAGGCCGGTCGCGATGAGGTGGTCGTGGATCGCGTCCAGGCGCTGCGGGCACTCCGGATGGCCGCGACCCATGTCATGTTCACGGCAATCGGCGTGGCTGTAAAAGGCTGTCGTCATGGCGGGCAGATGTTTTCGGGTAAGGTGCCGTGCATGGCACAAGAGAACACGGCGTTGACGCAGCAATTGGTGCGTCTGGCAGATCAGATTAGCACGGTCATCGTCGGCAAAAGAGCTCAGATCGAAGACTGCATCGCTTGTCTGCTGGCCGGTGGCCACCTGTTGATCCAGGACGTGCCTGGCGTCGGCAAGACCACCCTGGCGCACGCGTTGTCGGTCTCGCTCGGCCTGGAGTTCCGCCGCGTCCAGTTCACCGCCGACATGATGCCCAGCGATCTGGTCGGGGTCAGCGTGTACGAGCGCAGCAAGGAGAGCTTCGTCTTCCACGCCGGCCCGGTGTTCGCCCAGGTCTTGCTGGCCGACGAGATCAACCGCGCCGGTCCCAAGACGCAGAGCGCCCTGCTCGAAGCCATGGAGGAACACCAAGTCACTGTCGAGAACGAGACGCGCCCGTTGCCGGCGCCCTTCTTCGTCATCGCCACCCAGAACCCGACCGACCAGCTCGGCACCTACCCGCTGCCGGAGAGCCAGCTCGATCGCTTCCTGATGTGCATCACCCTGGGCTACCCCGATCGCGCCAGCGAGCGCGCGTTGCTGGCCGGGGCCGACCGCCGTGCGGTGATCGAAGGCCTGCAGGCCGTGATGACGCCGCACGATCTGCAGGCCGCGCAGCAGGCCGTCCTGCAAGTGCATGCCGGTGACGCCCTGCTCGATTACCTGCAAGCCCTGATTGCAGCCACGCGCAGCGGCCAGTGGTTCGTCGAGGGTCTGTCGCCGCGGGCCGGCATTGCCCTGCTGCGTGCCGCCAAGGCCAAGGCCCTGATGGACCGCCGCGACCATGTCGCGCCCGACGACCTCCAGGCCGTTCTGGTGCAAACTGCCGCCCATCGCCTTCACCCCATCCCTGGTGCAGGCCGCGGCGCGGCCGAACAGGTGATGGCCATGGTCAAGGCGGTGGCCGTCTTGTGATCACGGCCGCGCTCGGCGGCCCGCGCCGCCGCCTGCGTGCCTGGTGGCAGAACCGCCACCCGCGCACCGACACCTGGACGCTGACCCAGCGCAACATCTACATCGTGCCCACGGGCGCCGGCTTCGTCTTCGCCGCGGTGCTGCTGGTGATGCTGCTGGCGGCCATCAACTACCAGCTGAGCCTTGGCTACGTCCTGACGTTCCTGCTCGCCGGCGCCGGATTCGTGTCGATGCACCTGACGCACAACACCTTGCGCGGTTTGACCCTGCACCTGAAGCCGCCGCAGCCCGGTTTTGCCGGCCAGGCCCTGCCGCTCGAGATTGTGCTGACCAGCCCGACGCGCCTGCAACACGGTGTCGGACTCGGCATCGAGGGCGACATCAACGCGGGCCAGGCGCCTGCGTCTGCTGTCTTCGTCGATGTGCCGGCCGGCGGCCAGGCGATTGCCCACCTGGCCTTCCTGCCAGCGCGGCGCGGCCTGCACGATGTTCCCGCGTTGCGCGCCGAGACCCGCTACCCCTTCGGCTTGTTCCGCGCCTGGACGGTCTGGCGACCGGCGGCGCGCGTGCTGGCTTGGCCCACGCCGGAGCAACCCGTGGCACCGCTGCCTGCCGCGCCGGCCTGCGCGGGCGAAGCAGCGCAACGCAAGGCCAGCGACAGCGGCGAGTTCGAGGGCGTGCGCGCCTACCGCCGCGGCGACGCGCTCAAACAGGTGGTCTGGAAGAAAGCCGCGCGCACGGGCGAACTGGTCAGCCGCGACACCAGCAGCGCGCTTCAGCAGGAGCTGTGGCTGGACTGGCAGCTGACCCAGCTGTCCGGCACGGAGGCACGGCTGTCGCGCCTGACGGCCTGGGTGCTGGCTGCCGAAGCCGCAGGGGTGTCGCACGGGCTGCGCCTGCCCGGCGTCGAGATCACACCGGGCAGCGGCGGCGCGCAGCAACGCCGCAGTCTCGACGCGCTGGGGCTGTGGTCGTGACGCGCGCGGCGGCTCGCGGCAGCAGCAGCGGCTGGGGCTGGGGCGGCTGGCCCGGTTGGGCCCACTTGCCGCGCGATTCGCGCGACGTGCTGTTCCTGCTGGCCGTGATCGGCTGGACCCTGGCGCCCCACTTCGCCCATCTGCCGATCTGGTGCTCCCCGCTCACCGTGCTGGTGATCGCCTGGCGCGCCCGGCTGGCCATCACCAATGCCGCCCTGCCCGGGCGCTGGCCGCTGCTCGGGTTGCTGGTGCTGGCCATGGGCCTGACCTGGTGGAGCCACCGCACGCTGCTCGGCAAGGACGCCGGCATCACCATGCTGGTGGTGCTGATGGTGCTCAAGACCCTGGAGCTGCGCGCCCGGCGCGACGCCCTGGTGGTTTTCTTCCTCGGCTTCTTCATCGTGCTGACGAACTTCCTCTACTCGCAGACCCTGGGCGTGGCCGCGGCCATGCTGGTCTCGGTCTGGGGCCTGCTGACGGCCTTGGTGCTGGCCCACATGCCGGTCGGGCGGCCGCCGCTGGCGCAGGCCGGCGGCGTGGCAGCGCGGGCGGCCCTGCTGGGTGCGCCCATCATGCTGGTGTTGTTCATGCTCTTTCCGCGCATGGCGCCGCTGTGGGCGGTACCGCAGGACACACAAGCCAAGACGGGTCTGTCGGGCAGCCTGCGCATGGGCGGCATTGCCGAACTGGCGCTCGATGAGAGCATCGCCTTTCGGGTGCGCTTCGACGCCGGCGTGCGCCCGCCGGCGGCGGCCCTGTATTGGCGCGGCCCGGTGCTGGCGCGCTTCGATGGCCAGGAGTGGACGCGCCTGGAGCCGGCCTACGCCAGCGCACCGCGGCGCGGCGCCCAATTACGCGTCGACGGCGCGGCCCTGGGCTACGCCATGACCCTGGAGCCGAATCGCCTGCCGGTGCTGCCGCTGCTCGAGGCCACGCCGAACAGCGAAGCCGACGGGCCGCGCATCGACGGCCCGCGCGCCTTCCTGCGCAGCGATCTGCAATGGGCCACCGAGCGACCCATCACCGAGCGCCTGCGCCTCACGGCACGGGCCTACCTCGACCACCGCCACGGCCCGCAGAGCGACGAGTTGTCGCTGCGCGACTACGTCGACCTGCCGCCGGGCTTCAACCCGCGGACCCTGGCCTGGGCCCAGGCCCTGCGCAACGACGCGCGCTATGCCCAAGCCAGCCACGAACGCCTGGTCGAGGTGGTGCTCGAGGTCATCCGCCGCGGCTTCACCTACACGCTCACACCGGGCACCTATGGCGACGACAACGAAAACCGCTTCGCCATCGACGAGTTCTGGCTCGACCGCAAGCAGGGCTTTTGCGAGCACTTCTCCACCGCCTTCGTCGTCGTCATGCGCGCGCTCGACATCCCGGCCCGCGTGGTTACCGGCTACCAGGGAGCCGACACCGAACTGCAGGATGGCGACCACATCATCCGCAACAGCCACGCCCATGCCTGGACCGAGGTCTGGCTGGCCGGGCGCGGCTGGGTGCGCGTGGACCCGACGGCCGCCGTCGCGCCCGAGCGGGTGAGCTTCAGCCGCAACCTGCGGCCGCAGCCGGGCGTCGTGGCGGGCGCCATCAACGCCGTCAACCCCGCGTTGATGGCCCGTCTGCGCTCCACCTGGGAGCTGGTCAACAACCGCTGGAACCAATGGGTGCTGAACTACTCGCGTGCGCAGCAGTTCGATCTGCTGAAGAAGCTGGGTGTCAGCTCGCCAAGCTGGGAAGACCTGACCTACCTGCTGATCGGCCTGCTCAGCGGCGCCAGCCTGGTCGGCGCGGCCTGGGCCTGGTGGGACCGCCACCGCCGTGACCCGTGGCAGCGCCTGCGCTCCCGCCTGACCCAGCGCCTGGGCGACCTGGGCATCGCGGCCGCCGAGCACGAGGCACCGCGCACCCTGGCCCGGCGCGTACGCGAGCGGCTCGGCGCACGCGCTGAGGCGCTGGCGCTGCAGCTCGAAGCGCTGGACGGACTGCGCTACGGCCGTGCGGCGATCGCGCGGCCCGACCCGGCGTGGTGGTCGGCGTTCGCCACCACAACGGCGGCGTTGGCACGCTCGCGATAATCGTCCGATGCGCCCCGCACTCTGTCTGTTGTTGTCGATCGCGGCGAGCGCCTGCCTGCCGGCACAGGCGCAGAGTGCGCCGCGTGCGGTCGGCGCCGAACGCCTGCCCTACAGCCAACGCGAAGAGGTGCAACGCTTCGCCGAGGGCCTCGCGGCACGGCGGCCCGGGCTGGATGCCGCCTGGGTGCGCGAACAGCTCGGACAGGCCCGCTATGTGCCGGCCGCGGCGCAACTCATCATGCCGCCGCCTGTGGGCACCGCCAAGAACTGGGCCGCCTACCGGGCGCGTTTCGTCGAGCGCGAACGCATCGCTGCCGGTGCGGCCTTCTGGCGCGCCAACCAATCCTGGTTGAACTTGGCCGAAGCGCGCTGGGGCGTGCCGGCCGAGATCATCGTCGGCATCGTCGGCGTCGAGACCTTCTACGGCCGCGTCATGGGCAATTTCCGCGCCATCGACGCCCTGGCCACCCTGAGCTTCGACTTCCCCACCGGCCGCAGCGACCGCTCGCCCTTCTTCCGCGAACAGCTGGAGGAATTGCTGGTGTGGACCCGGCGCGAAGGCAGCGACCCGCAGACCGTGCGCGGCTCCTTCGCCGGCGCGGTCGGCTTGCCGCAGTTCATGCCCGGAAGCATCAACCGCTATGCCGTCGACTTCGACAACAACGGCCACATCGATTTCATGAAGCCAGCGCAGGGCGCCGATGCAATCGGCAGCATTGCGCGCTACCTGGCCGCCTTCGGCTGGCAGCCCGGCCTGCCGACCCATTACCGCGTCACGCCACCCGCCGCCCTGGCTGACCGCGCTGTGCTGCTGGTGCCAGACATCGTGCCCAGCTTCAGCGCTGCGCAGCTCGCCGAGCGCGGCGCCGAGCTGTCGGCCGAGGGCCGTGAGCATCGCGGCCTGCTGGCCCTGGTCGAAGTGCACAACGGCGGCGCGTCGCCAAGCTACGTCGCCGGCACGAGCAACTTCTATGCGCTGACGCGCTACAACTGGTCGAGCTACTACGCGCTGGCAGTGATCGACCTCGGCAATGAAGTCGCCAAGGTGGTGGCGAGCCTGCCGGCGGCGGCCGGCCCACCGACTGTCACCTCCCCCGGGGGCGCGCCGGCGTCGTGGCGGCTGATGGCGCGCCACGGCGCGTGCGACGAGCTCGACGCCCTGCGCGTCAAGGTGGCAGATCTGGCCGCCATCGGCGACCCGCAAGACTTTGTGCAGCAAATGCGCGATCGCGGCCACGAGGCCAGCGCCGAGGTCTTCCCGGGCACCGAGGGTCGTGCGGTGTCGGTGAAGGTGCCGGTACTGGAAATCGACTTGGTTTTTGCGACACGGGGCCTATGCGAAAAGGCGTCAGGCCACTGAAGCAGCAAGCTGTGGCGCTGCAAACCTCATGAGCGACGCCAAATTACTCTCGGGCTTGATGCGCGTGGCCGTCATGCTGCTGGTGCCGACCATGGCCTGCTTCGGCTACTACACGCTTGACGGCCTGGCTCCGAGCCGCAGCGCCTGGGCCATCCCTGCTGTGTTGGCCTACCCGAGCGCCCTGGTCGGGCTGCTCGGGCTGGTGTCCACCCTGCGCGCCCCGCGGCCGACACGAACCCGGTTCGTGCTCTGGTCGCTCTGTCTGGTGCTGCCGGTGGCGCTGCTGCTGTGGCTGCGCAGTTGACCGCACGGATTCACGCCTGCGCGATTGCCGTCCTGTGAACCGTCATGGGAACGCGCCTCTTGTTGAGGGTTGTCGGGCACCTGGCCACGCACACGGAAATGCAGCGATCCCCAACCGGCCTGAGGGCTGCTGTCGGACAACCCTGACCAGCCGTTCTGCATGACTGCTGAGAGGCGACAGCAGCCCTGTCCAGGACGATTGACCCGCCCTTGGCTCGCCGCCGACGGATCAAGAAGGCAAGCTACTCAGGCATTGCCGAACCACAGGCAACCCTGTGGCGCAGGGCCGACGCGGCCGTTCATGCCACCCGGCGCAAGCTGGTCTTGCTGCTGCCCAGCGTGCCGCCGAACAAGTTCTTCGGATCGGCCAATTGCGGCACCAAATCGATCTGGGTGCGAGCGCCACGCTGCTCGGCCAGCAGCTTGTGCAGGAAGCGCAGCGCAGAGTAGTCCTCGAGTGCGAAGCCCACGGAGTCGAAGATCGTCACGTCGCACGGCATCAGGCGGCCAGGCCGCTCGCCGCGCACGATGGTCGCAAACTCCGTCACCGCGAAGTCGGCGGCCAGTTGCTGGATTTCGCCTTCGATGCGCGATTGCGGCTCGTACTCGACGATCACGCGCGCATCGGCGCGCAACAGGATGTCGGCGTGCAACTCGGTCTTGCCCGGGCAGTCGCCGCCAACCGCGTTCAGGTGCATGCCGGCCTCGATCATGGCCGGCTCGAGGATCACGGCATTGCGTTTGTCGGCTGTGACCGTCGTGACGATGTCGGCGCCGCGCACCGCATGGGCGGTGCTGGTGCAACGCACGATCACCAGGTTGGCAAGTTCCGGCAGCGCGCGCAAATTTCGCTCGAGCTTGGCGCTCGCTTCGGTGTCGACGTCGAACAGGCGCAATTCACGGATGCCCAGCATCTGGTGAAAGGCAATCGCCTGGAACTCGCTCTGGGCACCGTTGCCGATCAGCGCCATGCTGCGGCTGTCGGGCCGGGCCAGGTGCTTGGCGGCCAGGGCCGACATCGCCGCGGTGCGCAGCGCCGTGGTCACGGTCAGCTCCGACAGCAGCAGCGGGTAGCCGGTGGCCACGTCAGCCAGCACGCCGAAGGCGGTGACGGTGAGCAAGCCGGCCGCCGTGTTCTTGGGGTGGCCGTTGACGTACTTGAAGGAGTAGAACTGGCCGTCGCTGGTGGGCATCAGCTCGATCACACCGACGCTGGAGTGGCTGGCGACACGGGCCGACTTCTCGAACTCGGCCCAGCGTGCGTAATCGGCCTCGATCTCACCGGCCAGGCGCTCGATGAAGCGGGCCACGCCCTGGGCATGGACCAAACGCTGAATGTCGGCGACGCCGATGTAGTCGACCATGAGGTGCTTTCCGGAATTTGCTGCCGTCATTGTCTTGAGGCTCTGAGCCAAAGAAAAGACAACAAGGTGCTCATATCGTCAACTTAACTGATCATAATGTCATCTTCTCCTGGCATTTCGCTGGCTTCCAACCCATGGACGACACCGACCACCAACTCATTGCCCTGCTGCGCAGCAACGCGCGTGCGCCTGTGGCCACGCTGGCCAAGCAGCTCAAAGTGGCACGCGGCACGGTGCAAAACCGTCTGGCCAAGCTTGAGGCTGCCGGCACCATCGCCGGCTACACCGTGCGCTTGAAGCCGCAAGCCGAAGGCCACCGCATCCGCGCCCTGACCACTATCGCGGTCGACGGCAACCGCGGCGAAGCCGTGCTGCGCACCCTGCGCGGCGACCCCGCCGTCGAGGCCCTGCACTCGACCAACGGGCGCTGGGACATCGTGGCCGAACTGCGCGCCGAGAACCTGGAAGCCTTCGACCAAGTGCTCGGGCGCCTGCGCAGGATCGATGGCATCGCGAGCACGGAAACCAGTTTGCTGTTGTCCACTCACAAGCTCTGACCCCAGCCTGTGCGAGCATTGCCGACATGACCTCCCTGCCCATCCGCCCGCGAGCCCTGCGCTGGGCCCTCGCCGCCCTGCTGACGGCCCTGCTCGCCCTGCCCGGCTGCGCCACGCTGGACGAGAAGCAGCGCGAGTGGATCTTCCAGCCGAGCGACCGCAGCTGGGGCGGCGCAGCGGCGGCCGGCGCGGGCATGAGCGACGTCTGGATCGAGTTCACCTCGCGCCAGGCCGGCGAGGCGCCGGTCAAGCTGCACGCGCTGTGGCTGCCCCAGCCTCGCGCCAACGCACCGGTGCTGCTCTACCTGCACGGCGCCCGCTGGGATGTGCGCTCGAGTGCCCACCGCATGCGCCGGATGCACGAGTTGGGCTTCGCGGTCCTCGGCATCGATTACCGAGGTTTCGGCCAGAGCACACCCGGGCTGCCCTCGGAGACCCTGGCCCTCGAAGACGCGCGCGCCGCCTGGGAGTGGCTGGCTGTGCAGCACGCGCAAGCGCGGCGCTATGTCTTCGGCCACTCGCTCGGCGGCGCCATCGCAGTGCGCCTGGCCGGTGACGTCGACGATGTCGCCGGCCTGATAGTCGAAGGCAGCTTCACCTCGATCGCCGATGTCGTGCAGACCATGAAATGGGGCTGGCTGCCTGTGGCCCCCTTGATCACGCAGCGTTTCGACGCCGGTGCCCAGATCGAGCACGTCAAGGCGCCGCTGCTCGTGGTGCATGGCAGCCAGGATCGCCTGATCCAGCCCGCGCTCGGCCGAGCACTCTACGAGCGAGCCCGCTCACCCAAGCGCTTCGTCCTCGTCGAGGGCGGCAGCCACCACAACACCAACGCGGTCGGCCAGGAGGCCTACCGCGAAGCCATCGCCGAATTGTTCGGCGTGCGCGCAACCCACTGATCATGGCCACCCTCAAACTCAAGAAAGACAAGCCCCCGGCGCAACGTGCGCGGACTGAACCGCGCGGCCCTTTGCGCGGTGTGGCTGCGCCGCGCAAGCAGCGCACCTTGGCGCAGGCCCAGGCCGAGCGCGCTGAACGCGCCGACCCGGCCCAGCGCGGCGGGCCCGGGCCCGACACGTCGCACCGGCGCGAGACGCCCAAGGACGCCGCACAACGCAAAGCGCCACCCCGCGAGCGGCCACCACCGCGCCGCGACGCACCGCCCATGGGCGATCGGCCGCCGCAACGCAGCGCGCAGCGTGAGTCCCCCGCTCGGCGCGACGCACCGCCCAGGCGTGAGATGCGGCCGAGTGCTCCCAGCACGCCGCGCCGCGCCGCGCCGCGCCCGGCGGGCGCCCCGGTGCAAGAGGGCGATCGCTTGTCGAAGTACATGACCGCACGGGGCCAGGCCTCGCGCCGCGAGGCCGATGACTGGATCGCCGCCGGCTGGGTTCGCGTCGACGGCAAGCTGGCCGTGCTCGGCCAGCGCATCGGCCCCGACGCCCGCATCGACATCGACCCGCGCGCGCGCACCGAGCAGGCCCAACGCGTCACGATCCTGCTGAACAAGCCGATCGGCTACGTCAGCGGTCAGGCCGAGGACGGGCACGAGCCGGCGGTCGTCTTGGTAAAGGCCGAGAACCGCTGGCCGGAAGACCGCGGCATTGCGTATCAGCCCGGCCACCTGCGCCACCTGGCGCCCGCCGGCCGGCTGGACATCGACTCGGTCGGCCTGCTCGTGCTGACGCAGGACGGGCGCGTGGCCAAAGCCCTGGTCGGCGAAGACTCGCGCATCGAGAAGGAGTACCTGGTGCGCGTGCAGCGCACGCAGCCCGGGCCCTTGTCGGAGGCCGACCTGGCCTTGCTCGGCCATGGCCTGACGCTGGACGACCAGCCGCTCAAGCCGGCCAAGGTCAGCTGGGCCAACGAAGACCAGCTGCGCTTTGTGCTGCGCGAGGGCAAGAAGCGTCAGATCCGTCGCATGTGCGAAATGGTCGGGCTTGAAGTGCTGGGCTTGAAGCGCGTGCGCATCGGCAGCGTGGTGCTCGGCAAGTTGCCGGTGGGGCAGTGGCGCTACCTGCGCAGCGACGAATCGTTCTGATCAGGCAGAAATCGTGCGGCCGATCGCGGCGACCCACCCTGTCGCAGGGGCTGCGGACTGACGGGCCGGCCTCACGGCACGGCTTGCATTTGACGCGAGAGCCGTTCGGCTGCTTCGAGCCATGCCGGCTCGACCGCGCGGGCCCGGGCCAAGGCCCGTGCCGCAGCCACCTGCGCCAAGTCGCGCTGACCCAGGCGCAGCCGCGTCGTCGCCAGGTTATGCCAGGCTGCGGCACTGTCATGCTGCTGCGCGGCGCGCTCGAAGGCCTGCGCCGCGCCAGCGACATCGCCACTGGCAAATCGCGTGTTCCCCTGGCCCAGTCCGGCGATCTCGTTGGCCGGCCAGCGCGCCAGCACGCTGTCGTACACACGCAAGGCCTGCGCTGCCGGCGCGACGCGCTCGAAGCCTATCGCCGCCTGCAGCGCGTCGGCCTCGGCTGCCGTCACCGGCAGCCGGCCCGGCGGCAAAGCCGTGAAGGCCCAATGGCCGCCGCGTGCCCAGGTGCGCTCGAACAGCACGAAGCCCATCCGCTCACGCTCCGTCGTGCCGCTGCGCATCACCACTTCGCGCGCCGCGAGGTCGTAGCCAATCACCACGGCGTAGTGCCAGCGCGTGGCGAACGAGAGCCCAAGGTTCTGCAGCACGATCACCGGGTTGCCCGCGGCCACCTCGGTCAGCAGCGTCACGAGCTGCGGCTGCAGAGGCACGGCCACAGCGCCGAAGCGTCGCGCAGCGGCCAGCATTTCGGTCTGCAGGGCGCCATCACGCGTGGGCAGGAAGACCGCGTCGCCAAGGGCCTGCGGCGTTGCCGGCAAACCCGCATGAACCAGCACGGTGGCCAGCGCGGCTGGCCCGCAGTGGTACGGCGTTTGCGGAAAGAAGGGCACCTCGCGCAATTCGTGGCGCTTCTGCAGGCCCGCCGGGGGTGCAGCCGCGAGCGCGGTCGTCTGTGGCGGGTCGGTGAAGACCGCGCAGCCACTCAATGCGAGCATACCCGAGCTCAGAAGCACCGAGCGGCGACGAAGTTGAGGGCGCGAGACCTTCAATTTCGCCTCCGACGACTCCCAAGTGCGTCCCTCGAAGTGCCAGGCGCGGCGACGCAGCGCCTGGCGCCTCGGGGGGGCCTTACCTCATCGAGCGCGTGAACGGGAACACCTTGGTCCAGCCGATGATGTCGGTGATCAGCAGGACGACGAAGATCGTCACCACGACGCCCAGCGCATCGCCGCCGGCGGGCGCCTGGTCGATCTGGGCGGCAACCTGTGCCGCTTCGGCATCGGTCAGCGCGGCCACGCGATCGCGTGCGGCATCCACGCCGACACCGCGGGCCTGCAAGGCGGCCACGACGTCGGCGCGGGACAGGGTCTGCTCGAGCAGGGCACGGCCGGGCTGGGCAGCCGCGGCCTGCTCTGTGCTGATCAAGCCAGCGGGGGACCCGACCGGTGCAATCGCAGCCGCTTGGGCCAGG
>Ga0163144_10000869_pt1 | contig 71773 bp, 66 predicted proteins | sample OliLak19BULKMAT1_FD_123175 | JGI IMG/M metagenome (GOLD analysis project Ga0163144, IMG submission 123175) | Freshwater microbial mat bacterial communities from Lake Vanda, McMurdo Dry Valleys, Antarctica - Oligotrophic Lake LV.19.BULKMAT1 | ecosystem: Environmental > Aquatic > Freshwater >... | reverse complement strand
TGTCGCGATGCGTGACGCGCGGATCGGTGATCACGTCATCGAGCGTGTTGACCTTCGCGCAGGGCACGCCCCCCTGGTCCATCCGGGCGACGACCTCCGCGGTGCTCAGTGTCTGCGTGGCTTGCGCAAATTCACCGAACAGCGCGGCGTAGTTCGCGAAGCGGTCGGAGAGTGTCCTGAAGCGCGGATCCTGCAGTGGATCAACGAGCCCCAGCGCATCGCAGGCGCTTTTGAATTCATCGTCGCCGACGACGATCATCGTGATGTAACCGTCGGCGGTCGGCAGCAGGCGATAGAAATCGGCGATCAGCGGTTTCGGGGTGAAGCCTTCGCTGCCGGCGAAGCTGTGATTCCAGTACACCTCGGCCCACAGGAACTGGAGGCTCGCATCGAGCATCGAGAGCTCCACGTGCTGGCCGCGCACCAGCCCGCGCGCGCGGGCGAGCAGGGCTGCGGAAATAGCCTGCGCGGCGGTCAGTGCGGCCACTTTGTCGCTCGCGATGGTCTTCACCAGATCGGGTACGCCGTCCTTCGACTGCGCGGCCGCAAAGCCCGCGACACTCTGAATGACCGGATCGTACACGCGCTGATGCGCGGCCGGACCGGTCGCCCCGAAACCCGAGATGGAGACATAGATCAGATCCGGAAACTCGGCGTGCAGCGCGTCGTACCCATAGCCATGGCGATCGAGCGCGCCGGGCCGCGAGTTCTGCACGAACACGTCGGCGGTGGCGAGCAGTTTGCGCAGCGGTTCGCGCAGCTGCGGATTCTTGAGATCCACCGCCATCGATCGCTTGTTGCGGTTCAGATAGGCGGTGTAGCCCGACACGCCGCCGCGCGTGCCGCCGACGTGGCGCGACGGATCGCCGGTACCAATGGTTTCGAGACGAATCACGTCCGCGCCCTGATCGGCGAGGATGCCGGTGGCGAGCGGGCCGGATGCATTGGTCGTGACTTCGATGATGCGGATGCCGCTGAGGGGTTCCATCGGTGAGTACCTGTGTCGAGTGGGGCCTGATGGTAGCGGGCGAAAGCTTCCGCTGGCTAGAACCAGCCGGCCCGGCGACCCACCGCGCGTTGCACTGCGCTGCGGGTGCGGCGCATGCGTGTTCGCTAGCGCACCGACAGGGGACACCGGTCCTCGCATGCTACTTCGCGTTATCAAGGAGACACATATGAGCGTCGGAACCATTCTTCTGATCGTCCTCGTCCTGCTGCTGATCGGTGCCATTCCCACCTGGCCGCACAGCCGAAGCTGGGGTTATGCACCGAGCGGCGTGCTTGGCCTCGTGGTGATTGTGCTGTTGATCATGGTCGTTACGGGGCGCCTCTGACGCGCACGCCGGCACGGCGTTGCGCGGGCGGTCGCTGCGCTCGCCGTGCCGGCCGCCGTCAAGCCTGCCGACACCGCTCATCCGATGACCTCGACAAGTGGCCGCCCGCGCGCACTCCCGCCACGCCGCACCCGACGCGGCCCGCGCGATGCTGACCCGCAAGGCGGCCCCTGAACCGCCACGCCAATTGCCGCCGGCCCTCGGGGCCGGCTCGCCCCAGCCTCGCCCGGCCTGCGTGTCGGGCGCTGGTGCGGCAGTCCGATCGAGGTAAAATCGGCCGCTCATCCGGGCCTCGCACGCGCTGCGAGGTCGGCGGATAACTACGCCGGCGAGCTCCCGCACGCCCGCGGCAAACGAGACGTAAGCATCAGATGAGCACCGCCACGCCAGCCACCACCGGGATCTCCTACTGCACCGCCGATCGGATCGTCGTCCGCGACGCCGATCTTGTGCATGACCTGATGGGCAGACTCAGCTTCACCGAAATGTTCCTGTTCCATCTGCTGCGCAAGCGGCCAACCCATGCCCAGACCACTGTGCTCGACGCCGTGCTGGTGACGCTGATGGAACATGGCCTGACGCCGAGCGCTATCACCACGCGCCTCATCTACGACTCCGCGCCGGAAGCGTTGCAGTCGGCCGTCGCCGCCGGCCTGCTCGGCGTCGGCAGCACTTTCATCGGTACCATGGAAGGCTGCGCGGCCCTGATCGACGAAATGCTCGAGGCGCCGGAAGGCGTTGCGGCGCGCGCCGCGGCGGTCGCCGATCGCTGCCGCGCCGAACGCCGGCCGATCCACGGCTTTGGCCATCCGATTCACAAGCCGGACGACCCGCGCTCGCCGCGCCTGTTCGAGATTGCGCAAGCCGAGGGCGTGCCCGGCCGTCATATCGCCGCGCTGCAAGTGCTGAGCCGCGAAATCGATCGCGCATACGGCCGGCATCTCACCATCAACGCGACCGGCGCGATCGCGGCCGTGCTCGGCGAAATCGGCATTCCGCAGCCGGTCATGCGCGGCATCGCGGTGATCAGCCGCGCGGCGGGCCTCGTGGGTCATATCTTCGAAGAGCGCGAGAATCCAATTGCCCGCCACATCTGGGACAGCGTGTACAAAGGCGTGCCCTACGAAAGCACGACAGACGGCGGCCTGTGAGCACGCACGGCCAGCGCCCGTAGCGCGTTGCCGTCATCGGCGCCGGCATGTCTGGCGCCCTGTGCGGCATCAAGCCGCGCGAAACGGGGTGCGGCGAGGTGGTGATCTATCAGAAGGCCGACCGCATCGACGGTACCCGGCGTGAGAACCGCTACCCCGGGCTGTCCCGCGACGTGCCCTCACACCGCGACACCTGTGCTTTCGAACCGAACCCCGAGTGGAGCCCCCTGTTCTCGCCGGGCCCGGAGATCCAGGCGTATTTAGCCGGCGTGGTGGCGAAGTACGACGTGGCGAAGCTCACCCGCTTCAACCGCCCGATGGTGCGCGCGGACTATGACGCCGGCCGCAGGCACCCCACCACCGCCAGCGGCGACACCGACAGCTTCGACGCCGTGATCTCGGCGACAGGTTTTCTGCACCAGCCAGCTCATCCGGATAGCGCGGGCCTCGACAGCTTGGCGGGTCACGCATTTCACAGCGCGCGCGGGGCCACAGCGTAAGCCTGAAGGGCCAGCGTGCCGGTGTCATCGGCGACGAACAGGAGTTGAAAGCGCCCGATTTTTTTGGCGCACGAGCAGCTGGCCAGAACACGGCTCGGGATCCGTCCGCTCCCGTGCGCTGACTTCCCCTTGCTGGTTCACGCCGGCTTGCGCGCCGTCAAGGCCGTGCGCGCGGCGCCGGCGCATGCTGCGCGCGTCGAATGGTTCGACGCCCCATGAGGACCTGCCCGTGAATGAGACACACGACAAGCTTGAGAAGGCGCGCGAGGAACTGGCCGCGACGCTGGCCAGGCTGCGCACCGAGCGCGATGAACTGCGTCTGAAAATGCACCTGGCCCGGGCGGAAGTCCGGGACGAATGGGAAAAGGTCGAAAGCAAATGGGCGCATCTGGAATATAAGGCGCCTGCAGTGGCCTCTGCCGCCGGAGCCGCAACCCGGGACGTGGCGTCCGCCGCGAAGTTGCTCGGCGAGGAGATCCGGCACGCCTATCAGCGGATCCGGGACGCCCTGGACCGCTGAGGACCCTGGTCAAAATTATCTTGTCAACATCGAGGGTGTTCCTGAGGGGTTGCAGCAAGGCGCGATTCGCCGGCAATAGCGGCGCTATTGCCAAGCAGCGCAACGCTGCGGCAGCCGCTCAGGAACAGCCGAATGTAAAGATAATTTTGACCAGAGCCCTAGGCACGAGCGCCCTGCCGAACCCGCCCGGGTGCCGGGGCAGCGGCACGAGCATCAGAGGTCAGGTCTGACACGGGCCTCAAGCCGACCTTTCGCACGCCTGAATTTGCGCATCGCAACACGCTTTTCCTGCGCTACAGTGGCCGCATCCAGGGGCGCCAACGACCGAAACGAGATTAGGAGGCGATATGAAAGGTGAAGACTTCATCAAAGCGCATGACCGCGCAAAGGAATTCGACTGGCAGGCGAGCTATGCCGAGAATCCGGATCGCTATCCGATGCCCTACAAGATTCCGGCCAAGACCAGTGATCCCTTCCGTCATCTCGTGCGTGACTACTGCGCGATGGAACGCGACAAGGACGATCGCCAGTACGGCGCGATGAGCGACGTCATGGCGCGCGCGAAGATGCCCGCGAAGGCTTCCGAGCGCTGGACCGAAGTGCTGAAGATGGTGCTGCCCGTCACGACCTACGCCGAGTACGCGGCGATGAAGTGCACCGGCCAGCTCGTCGAGTCGGTCTCGAACTCGGAGCTGCGGCAGGGCTATCTCGCGCAGATGATCGACGAAGTGCGTCACGTGAACCAGGAAGCGCATCTCGCGCGCTACCTCGCCAAGCACGCACCGGATCCGGAAGGCTTCACGCAGGGTTTCCGCCTGCGCAACACCAACTTCATCACGCGCGCCAGCCGCGCCGCGTTCGACGGCTTCTTCGCCGGCAATCCGATCGAAGGCGCGCTGAACCTGCAGGTCGTGGCCGAAACGGCTTACACGAACCCGATTTTCGTGACCTTGACCGAAGTCGCCGCGGCCAACGGCGACCAGGCGACGCCGACGACCTTCCTCAGTGTGCAGTCCGACGAAGCCCGTCACATGGCGAACGGCTATGCGACGCTGGCGGCGATCGCTTCGGTCGAGGACAACCTGCCGCGGCTGCAACGCGATTTCGACACCGCGTTCTGGCGCCAGCACACCTTCCTAGATTCGTTCGTAGGCGCCGTTTACGACTACTTCCAGGAAAACCGCGGCGGCTCCTATCTAGAAGCCTGGACCGAATGGGTCGGCAATGACTGGGCCGGGTCCTACATCCGCAAGCTCGAACCCTTCGGCGTCAGCCTGCCGGCGAACTGGGCGGAAGCGGCCGAGCGCATCAAATGGGTGGGTCACACCGCGATGATGCTGTTCGCCGCGAGTTGGCCGATGCAGTTCCTGCGCGTGGATCCGCTGACGGCGAAAGACTTCGACTGGTTCGAGAAGAAATATCCCGGCTGGTACAACCACTACGGCAAATTCTGGGAATCCTACGCAACGATGACCGATCCGGCCGAAGGCCGTTTCCCGCTCGGCCTCTTCGAGAGCCCGCCGCCGCTGTGCCGCGTGTGCCAGATGCCCTGCGTCTTTCCGCGCCCGGACATCTCCACCGTGCGCATCAAAACGCACGCCGGCCGCAAGCACGCGTTCTGCTCCGATGGTTGCGAACGCACGTTCGCCATCGAACCGCATCGCTATGTGAACAACTACACCTGGGACGAGCACTTCGAGGGCTATGAACTCGGTGACTGGATCGTGAAATGCGGCCTGCTGCGCGCCGACGGCAAAACGCTGATCGCCCAGCCGCATCTGAAACGCGAACGCATGTGGACACTCAACGACGTGCGGGCGTTGAAGTTCGAGATCCGCAATCCGCTGAAAGACCTGCCCGCGCAGGGTGAAGTGGTGCTGCTGCAATGAGCGCGACCCCCAGCGACACCTCGGTCAAGACCGCGCGCGACTTCACCTACATCAAGCCGCAGCGCCGGCGCCTCACCGAGTACGAGGCGCTGACGGTGCACATGCAACCGGATCACATCCATTTCGATCGCCCCCCCGGCCGGATCGAGGCCCAGGAATGGTATCTGCTGCGGACCGACGGCAGCCCGCTGTGGGATCCGGCGTCCACCGCGCTGAAGCACCCGGACTGGTTCAGCTACCGCGACCCCTCGCAGCACTGGCAGCGCACCTACGTGCGGCATCAGGAGCAGCAGGAAGGCGCCATCGAGCGCATGACGGAAGACGCAGCGCTGGACGGCAGTCTGGCCGAGATCGACCCACGCTGGATCAGCCAGGTGCTGTGCGGGCATTACCGCGCGTGGTCGTTCTTCGAGTACGCCGTGTTCCGCGCGCTGGCGCCGGCGCAGCGCGAAGCGCTGTCGGACACGCTCGGCAATGCGCTGTGCTTCCAGAGCTTCGATCACCTGCGGCATGCGCAGGCCGTGATCATCTATCTCGTCGAACTCGAGAATCATACGGATGCGGTGGTGGACGCGGCCGGCAAGGAGGCCTGGCTGAACTCGCCGGTCTACCAGCCGGCGCGCCGGCTCGCCGAAGAGATCATGGCGAACCGCGACTGGGCCGAGCTGACGCTGGGCCTGAACCTAGTCGTCGGCCCGCTGCTGCAGCAGCTTGCCGTCAGCGAGCTCGTGCGCCGCAACGCGTTGAGCAATCGCGACGCCGTGTCATCCCAAATCGCGATGACGGCTGAGCGCGATCGAAGGCGCAATCTGGCCGCCACACAGGCGCTCGCGCAGCTGGCGGTCGAAACCTCGAACCCGGATGCCGCGGCGAACCGCGTGGTGATTCAGGGCTGGCTCGATGACTGGTCACGGCGCGCGGACGCCGCCGCCGTGGCGCTGGCGCCGGCCTTCGAGACAGCACCGGTGAAGAGCGTCGACTACGCAACGGCCCTGGCCAGCGCGCGAGCCACGACCGCCGACATCATCGCCGGGCTGGGCTACACATCGATATTCGGCGCGGCGCGATGAACGAAGCCGCCCGCAATGACGTCTCGCTGATTCTGATGCAGGGTTCGCCGGAAGCGCAGGCGACGGTGGATCTGCTCGAGCAGGACGACCCCGAACTCGTGATCGCCGATCACGACACGTTCTGGAAAATCACCTCGCCCACCGGCCATATCGAAGTCGACATGCGCCGGCTGTCGGAAGAACTGGGCAGCGAGATCTCGCTGCACCAGTGGCTGGTGATCATGTCGAGCTATATCGGCCGCGTGAAGACCGACCCCTACACCTTCACGCTGACCAGCGACGTCACCGAAATCCATCGTTCCTGAAAATACTGGCCACCGAGAACACAGAGAACGCCGAGGAAGAGTCCTGTTGAATCCTATGTGTTCTCGGTGGCTATCAATCGACATTTCCGCATCCCCATGACTCAAGAATGCTACCAGGTCGAGCTCTCGCCCGGCGGTGAGACCTTCGACGTGAACCGAAACGAAACAATCCTCGACGCTGCATTGCGGCAGGGAATCAACCTGCAGTACGGGTGCCGGCACGGTAACTGCTCGACCTGCAAGTACCTGATCGAAGACGGGGATGTCGAACTCGGCCAAGCGTCGGCCTATTCGCTGCCCGACAGCGAGCGCGACGACGGTTATGCGCTGCTGTGCTGCGCGAAGCCACTGAGCGATCTGCTGATCCGCGATAATCGCCGGCCGGATGCACGCGCGAAGCCCTTGCTGCGCCCCGCGGAGCAACCGGGCAGCATCAGCGCCTGCACGCAGCTGACGGATGAGCTGTGGGAAATGCGCGTCGCGCTGCCTGCGCCGCTCGATTTTTATGCCGGCCAGTTTGCCGAACTCGGACTCGGCAGCGGCGACGCGCAAATCTGGCGTAGCTATTCGATGGCGTCGTCGCCCGCGTCGGCGTCAACGTTGTCATTCCTGCTGAAGCGAATCACCGGCGGCGCGTTCTCGGGCAAGCTCGAGACGCTGGCGCTCGGCGCGCCGGTGACGGTGCGTGGCCCGTTTGGCTCAAGCTATCTGCGCGACGGCGATCGCCCGGTCCTGATGTGCGCGATCGGCTCCGGCCTGTCACCGGTGCTGGCGATGTTGCGCGACGCGGCCGAACGCGGCGACACGCGCGCGTTCTCGGTGTTCTACGGCGCGCGACGCCCGGGCGATCTGCCCTATCGCGAGGAATTCGCCGCACTCGCCGCGCAGCTGAACCTCCGCTACGCACCGACGCTGGACGCTCTGCAGCCCGATGACGCCTGGGCCGGTGCTGTCGGCACGGTGACGCAGGCGATTCAGCGCGACATCGACAACGCACAGCCATTCGACGCCTACCTGTGCGGCGCGCCGCCGATGTGCGACACCGTTGGCCGACTGCTGCTTGCGAAAGGCCTGCCAGAACACCAGCTGTTCTTCGATCGCTTCTTCGCTGCGTCCTGAGGGCCCGGCCGGCAGGCAGCTTCGCCTGCCGCCGCCGTCGACGTACACTCGGGACTACACGCACTCAACTTGGCGTGGCGCGCTCCACCGGCGGCCGCGTCCGGAGCTTCCCATGGATCACTTCGACGTCATCATCGTGGGCGCGGGCCTGTCCGGCATCGGCGCGGCGCGCCAACTGCAGGACAAGTGCCCGGGCAAGACCTTCGCCCTCCTCGAAGCGCGCGACACGCTCGGCGGCACCTGGGATCTGTTCCGCTACCCCGGCATCCGCTCCGACAGCGACATGTACACGATGGGCTATGACTCGAAGCCCTGGCTGAATCCGAAAGCGATCGCCGACGGCCCGTCGATTCTGGCGTATATCCACGAGGCGGCGCAGGAACGCGGAATTGATCGTCACATCCGTTTCGACCAGCGTCTGAAGTCGGCGGCCTGGGACTCGGCCACTGCGCGCTGGACGCTGGAAATCGAGCGCCCGCAGGCCGGCGGCAGCGACCGGCTCAGCTGCAATCTGCTGCTGATGTGCAGCGGCTACTACAGCTACGCGCAGGGCCATCGGCCGAGCTTCGACGGCGAAGCCGATTTCACGGGCCGCCTCATTCACCCGCAACACTGGCCGCAGGATCTCGACTACGCGGGCAAGCGGGTGGTCATCATCGGCAGCGGCGCCACCGCGATGACGCTGGTGCCGGCGATGGCGAACGCCGCGGCGAAGGTGACGATGCTGCAACGTTCACCCACCTATGTCGTGTCGATGCCGGCGGCCGATCCGATCGCGGCGCTGCTGCGCAAGCTGCTGCCCGCGCAGCTCGCCTATCGGCTGACGCGCTGGAAGAACGTGCAGTTTCAGCGCTATGTGTATCGCCAGACGCGCGTGAAGCCCGAGGCGGTCAAGCGCAAGCTCATTGACCTCGTGCGCCGCGCCCTGCCGGCCGGGTACGACGTCGAGAAACATTTCGTGCCGCGCTACATGCCCTGGGATCAGCGGCTGTGCCTGGTGCCGGATGAAGATCTGTTCAAGGCCATCGGCGCGGGCAAGGCCGAGGTGGTCACCGACGAAATCGAACGCTTCACCGCCACTGGCATCCAGCTGAAATCCGGCACCACGCTCGACGCCGACATCATCGTCAGCGCCACCGGCCTCGAACTGCTGTGGCTCGGTGGCGCGCAGTTCAGCGTCGACGGCGCGCCCGTCGACTTCTCCGAACGCTACTCGTACAAGGGCACCCTGTTCTCGGACGTGCCGAACCTGGTGTACACGCTGGGCTACATCAATGCGTCATGGACGCTGCGCGCAGAACTGGTGTCCGAATTCGCGTGCCGCCTCGTCAATCACTTCACCGCCACCGGCACCGCGCAGTGCACCCCGCGACTCCGCGCACAGGATCGCCACATGCCCAAACGCCCGCTGATCGAAGGCTTCACTCCCGGCTACATGCAGCGCGGCGTCCACCTGTTCCCGAAACAGGGCGACCGGGATCCCTGGCAGAACCCACAGAATTACGTGCTCGACCGCAAAATCATCCGCGAAGGCGCACTCGACGACGGCGTGCTGGAGTTCCGGGCGCCTGCCACAGGCGCACGGGCGGCCTGATCCGTTTTCTTTGCCACCGAGGACACCGGGCGATGAAACGGTCGGACAAGCGTTCGGCCCCTATCGGTATTCATCTCCTCTTTACTCGGTGTTCTCGGTGGCAAAAACAGCATTGCCGGCGGCATGCTCGCCAGGTAGTCCCAATGGCCAATCATTCCCCCCCAACAACAATCGGCAGACTCTCAAACCCGCGGAAGAACGGCAGGTGTCGGCGTCGGGGCGGCGTCGCAGCGAGGCGCACGTGGGGAAAGCGCTCGATGAACACCTGCAGGCCGATCTGGCCTTCGAGGCGGGCGAGGGGCGCGCCGAGGCACACGTGAACGCCGCTGCCGAACGCCAGATGCCCGGCGTTTTCGCGCGTGATGTCGAAATCGTGCGGCCGCGAAAACTGCGCCGGATCATGATTCGCGGCGGCGAGTGACGCCGTCAGCGTTTCGCCCTTGCGCACGGGGCAGCCATTGACGTCGACATCCTCCAGCGCGATGCGCGCGGTCTCGGTCAGTGGGCAGTCATAGCGCAGGATTTCCTCGACGGCCTGCGCCATCAGGTCCGGCTGCGCCTGCAGGCGCGATAGCGCTGCCGGATTGCATAGCAGGGCATGCAGACCATTGCCCATCAGATCGGTGGTCGTCACGTTGCCGGCGACAAGCAGTTGCGTGCACAGGCTGATGATCTCGAGATCGCTGAGCCTGTCTTCCTGCTCCTGTGCGCGCACCATCGCCGAGATCAGGTCTTCACCGGGACTGCGGCGGCGCGCTTCGACGGTTTCGCGCAGGACCGCGGTCAGCGCGAGATAGCCATCGCGCAGCCGGCGCTGGGTCGCGGCATCCCGCTCCGGGTCATAGCCCATCAGAATCGCTTCCGACCAGCGTTTGAGATCGGTGCAGTGCGCCAGCGGCACGCCCATCATTTCCGCGATGACGAGCGTCGGCAGCGGCCCGGCGTAGCGCGCGATGAAGTCGAAGGAAGGCTCCGCCGCGACGGCATCCAGCAGCTCATGCGCGATCGCATGCATGCGTGGGCGCATGTCTGCCACCGCGCGCGGCGTGAATGCCTTGCTCATCAGCAGGCGGATGCGGCGATGACCGGGATCGTCGAGCAGCACCAGCGGCGGCTCGTAGGCCGTATTCCCCATGCCTTCGCTGACGCCGGTGCCGGCGACGCGCCGCATGTAGGACGCTGGCAGCGACTTGCGCGCGTCGACCCCGAACAGCTTATGGCGCAGCACCGCGCGCACGTCACCGTAGCGGGTCAGCAAGCGCCGGCCGTAGGCTGGGTCGGGATGAAATGGCGCGTGGATGCGCAGCGCGTCGTAGACGGTATCCGGTGCTTCGCGAAAGCGCTCATCGTGTGCCGTCAGCGCAAGGCCCTGCGGCCGCATGGGATGGTCGGCAGGGGGCATGCCGTCGTCATGTCCGGTGCTCATGATCCGGCCGCCTCGCGCAAGAGTTCGGCGGCGACGATGAACTGGCGGACCTGGGTGGTGCCTGCGCCAATCTCCAGCACCTTGCCGCTGCGATACAGGCGATTGACCTCTGTTTCGTTCATGAAGCCCATGCCGCCATGGACCTGCACCGCGAGGTCGAGCACCCGCATGCAGGCACGTCCCGCATGCAGTACCGCGGCAGCGGAGCGCTTGTGCACGGCGCCGCGCCCGCCTTCGCCGGGCGCCAGATTCATCACTTCGCGGCCCACCTGGTAAGTCAGCGCGCGAATGGTTGCGACATCCGTGTACATGTCCGCAAGCATGCCCTGCACGAGCTGGAAGTCGCCGATCGGGCGGCCAAACTGTTTGCGCATCGTCGCGTACTCAACGGCGAGATCGAGCGCGCGCTGCGCGAGGCCGAGCCCGCCCATCATGATACCGGCGCCGGCGTTCTCGTCGCCGACCCGGTTCTCCGCCGGCACGCGCACGTTGTCGAAGACCAGCTCGCCGGTCGGGCTGCCGCGCCAGCCCATCTTGTCGAGCTTCTGCGCGACGCGAAAGCCGGGCAACGTTTTCTCTACGATGAACGCCGAAATGCCGTGCTGCTTCTTCTCCGGCGCGGTCTTCGCGTAGACCAGCAGCACGTCGGCGACGGGGCCATTCGTGATGAACAGCTTGCGGCCGTTCAACACGTAGTGGTCACCGTCGCGCCTGGCAACGGTCGCCATGCTGCCGAGCGCGTCCGACCCGGCGCCCGGCTCCGTCATGCCGAGCGCGCCGATCGTCTGGCCGGTGCAGAAGCGCGGCAGGTACCGGCGCTGCTGATCGGCGTTCGCGTTGCGCACAAGATTGTCGAGGCACAGGTTGTCGCTCGCGAGCAGTGACGCGGCAAGGCTGTGATTCCAGTAGGACACCGCTTCACAGATGAAACACTGGGCAAGTACGTTCAGCCCCGCGCCCCCGAACTCGACCGGCACGGTGACGCCGAGCAGCCCCTCCCGCCCCATCGCGCGGAATTCGGCTTCGGGGAACCAGTCTTCGCGGTCCATGCGCGGCGACAGTGCATACAGCTGCTCGCGCGCGTAGCGGTAGGCCATGTCGTAGACGGCCTGATAGTCGGTATCGAAACCGAAATCCTGGAGATTCGGAATGCTCACTGAACTGGCTCCCTCGTCTGTTGCGTGGCTGGCGTTCGCAAGCGCCGCGTGGCTTGCTAGCGTGCCGTGCGCGGACGGTCGAAGCAATTGCCAGGGGTCCGCGCGACCCCTTGCCATACCCGCGCAAGTCCGGCGTCACCAAAGCGCGCAATCGCGCCGCAACAGGCTCGGTGCCGGGCTCGCAAAACCAACCCGGGAACGCATGTGCGTGCACCTGAACGCCCGCCAAGCCGTGCCGCTGGCCGCGCAGTTGCCCGGCACCGGCGTGGCCCCGGCCGCGACCCCCGCCAGCTTCGGCTTAAGGCATGAAGACTCGGCCGTCCAACGAAAATCACCGGGGTTATCGAGCAGGCGGCCGCCGCAAACGCAGGCGCATCAGCGCTAGTGCGGCTCCCACCGCTGAGCCGGCCGGCGCGCACAGTCGCCGGCACAGCGAAAAGTTCGAACCCAGGCTCAGGGTTTCTGCTTGCGCATCGAGTTCTTGATGGCGATCTTGCCGTTGCGGAAGGTGTAGACGTCGCAGCCGCGTGCTTCGACCTTCACGCCATCGCGCTGCCGCGTGCCGCTGAAAATCCATTCGCCGCAGCCACGGTTGCCGCAGATGAAATCCTCGCCGACGGGCGTGAAGTGCGCATCCGGATAGTGCTCCCACAGGCTCGCGAAGCCTTTACGCACCTCCTCACGGCCGCTCCAGTGGGCACCGTTGATGCCGTCGCCCACGGACGCCATGAACTCGCAGTGCTCATCCATATGCGCCATCAGGGTGTCGAGATCGTGATCATTCCAGGCCTGGGTGAAGCGGGCGAGGAACTCGGGGGTGACTGCGTGCTTCTCGAGCATGTCGACTGATCCTTTCGTTAGACGTTCGATGCGGGTTAAATTCACTTGCGCAGCAACCCGGCTGCGTCGTTCCGATCAGTTTACGGGAGAGCCGCGCGATGATCCTCAGTCATGAACTTTACGGCCGCGGCGCCGAGGGCGTGATCGTGATGCACGATTTCTACGGTTGCCGCGATACCTGGGCGTTCGCGCGGCAGTTTTTCGACGTCGATCGTTTCACCTATGCGTTCGCGGAAATTCGCGGTTATGGCGAATCGCGCAACATGCCCGGTGAGTACACGCCGCGTGAGGCCGCCGCCGATATCCTCCATCTGGCGGATAATCTCGGCTGGCAGCGCTTTCATGTCGTTGGGCATTCGCTGAGCGGCATGCTCGCGCAGCGTGTCGTGCTCGATGGTGGTGCGCGCATCAAATCAGCGGTGCTGAACACACCGGTCGCCGCTTCGGGCTTAAGTTTTTCGCCGGCGGGTTTCAAGCTGATCGAAGGCTCGATCGACAGCGATGAACTGCTGGGCCAGGCTTTCGCGGCCCTCACGGGCAATCGCCTCGGGCCCGAGTGGGAACGCTTCAAAATTCGTCAGCAGCGCGCGTCCCGCAACCGTCTGGCGAATCACGCGTACCTGAAGAGTTCAGCCGAACAGGGCTTTCTGGACGAGATGCGCGGCAACCGCACGCCGATGCTCGTCATCGTCGGCGAGTTCGATATGGAACCCTTCACCGAGGCAACCGCCCGCGACACCTTCCTCAAGTGGTATCCGGGCGCCGAACTCGCGGTATGTCGCAATGCCGGGCACTACCCGCAGCAGGAAGCGCCCGTCTATGTCGCGAGCGTGATCAACGAGTTCCTCAGCCGTCAGATCGGCTAACTGAGGAGTGGCTGCGCGGCGGCCATCTCGTCGATCAAGCCACGCTGGAACGCGCGCTGCCGCGCGTTCGGCTGCCAGGCTTCGAACATCTCGCGCGTCGGATCGACGATGTCACTGCTGGCGCCCGCAAGCGCTTCCATGATCGCCGCCCCGCAGAAGGGCACCACCGCTTCGGCGTAGCCGCCTTCGTGCACCAGCGCGAGGCGGCCACCGCAGTGGCGAGCGGCGAGCGCCATCATCTGTTCGGTCATCGCCTTGAAGGTGCCGGCGTGCGCGAGCATGCGCGCGAGCGGATCGGCGCCGTTCGCGTCGAGCCCTGAAGACACCACGAGGAGATCCGGCCGGAAGCGGTCGATCGCCGGCGTCACTATCCGTTCCATCACATAGAGATAGGCGTCGTGACCACTGCCCGGCAACAGGGGGACATTGATGTTGTAGCCGAGCCCTTTGCCGTCCCCCTGATCGGCGGCGCCCCCATAAGCCGGCGGGAAACAGCCTTCCTGGTGTATCGAAATGAACAGCACGTCGTCGCGCGCGTAGAAGATCGACTGCGTGCCATTGCCGTGGTGTACGTCCCAGTCGAGGATTGCGACGCGGCCGAGATCATGGTTGGCAATCGCCGCTTCAACCGCAACGGCGACATTCGACAGCAGACAGAAGCCCAGCGCCCGATCGCGCAGGCAATGATGGCCGCCGGGCCGCGACAGCGCATAGGCATTGCCGAAGCGCCTGGTGACCACCGCGTCGACCGCGTGCAGCGCAAGGCCCGCCGACCGCTTCGCGATCTCATAGCTGCCTGGCCCGAACGGCGCGACCAATCCGATTTCGCCACCGCCGGCATCGGACAGGGATTTGAAATCGTCGAGGTAGGACTTCGCATGCACGCGCAGCAGGTCTTCCTCTGTGGCCATCGGTGCGCTCGTGAACTCGAGCACGTCGGCCAGGCTCGAGACCTGCAGCAGCGACAGGATGCGGCGCTTCGATTCCGGTGAATCCGCGAGTCCGGCACCGGCCGGCGGCTGCACCCAGCGCCCGACCGGGAGGAACAGCGAGAACAGGCCCGCCGTGCCGTGCCACAGACAGCGTTCGTCGTGGAAGAAGGCGGTGCGGTGGTTGGCTGTGGATTCAACGGTCATGGCGACGGTGTTCCTTTTGCTCGGGGCCGGGGTGCGCCGGCGTGACGACATGTTGCACCGGGAGCGCTGCCTGCGTCACCGGCGACCAGGCCGGCAGCCATGCTGCTGTCATAATCACCGCACAGGATCGCGGCCGTTGGGGTTCGCCCAATCCCGATTTCGCCAGTCAGAGAATGCTCCATGACAACCGATAATACCGATCTCGAACTGTTCGCGATGGTCGATCAGTTCATCGACCTGGCCAATCGGCTGGTCGCGGAAGAACAGCATGCGGTCGGCCGCGTCAGTGCCGCCATTTCTTATGCCGCAGCACGCTTCAATGCGCATGAAGCATCGTGTTCCTTGCCTGATCTTGCCACGACCAGGGCCGCGACAATGGCCTGGTTTGTCGAGCGCTACGGCAACATGCTCGCCATCAATTTCGACGAGCACGGGGCGCTGGTGGCGCATGAGGAACACTGATCCGCTTTATCGGCCGGCATCCTGACGGCACACTGGGCGCTTCCCGTCGCGGAAGGCCCCATGCGTGATCTGATTGAATATCTGCCGACGGTGCAGCGCATCCGTCACGGTGACGGCGTGTTCGCTCCCGCGCTGCGCGATGAACAGGCACTGACGCGTGCGCCGGGCGGCGTATCGCGCGGCACGACCGTCACCACGAGACTGTCCACTGCCGCGCTATCGCCGAGATCCGCGCGCAGCCCCGGGTTCAGCATGTTGACGTTGTGACCGGACGCTTCCAGACCCGGCCAGCGCGACTTGTAGCACACCGCCACGCCGTGCGGCGCCGCGTCCGTCACGCGCGGGCAAGTGGTGCGGATCTGGCTGGCAGCGGACGCCTCGACGTTCATGGTTTCAGGCACGCACCGCGTAAAACAGATTCGTCGGGCTTCTGATCGGCAACTGTTCGACGCGGGTGAAGCCGGCCGCGGTGAACAGGCCCGCGGTCAGCGCCGGCCCCATACACGCGCCGAGTCCCGCGCCACCGTGCGCCAGCGACTGCGTCATGCAGTGAAACATGCTGAAACCATAGAACATCGCGCCGATCGGCGTGCAATTCTCTTCGAGACGGTCCGCCACCTTCAGTTCGATCACGAACAGCACGCCGTCCGGTGCCAGCCGTGCGCGAATCTGCTTCAGCACCGCGACCGGATCGGGCAGATCATGCAGCGAGTCGAAGATCGTGATGAGATCGAAGCCCGGCTGCTCGGGGATGCCATCGAGCGTCGCCTGCACGAAACGGATGCCCGGCGTGCCGGCGGCCTGCGCCGCGGCCCGCGCTTCCGCGATCGACGCAGCATCGGGATCGACCCCGACGATCGCGCTCGCCGGAAAGCCCTTCGCGAGTGCGATCGCCGCGTGCCCATGGCCGCAGCCGACATCGAGCACACGTCCGCCGGCGCGCAGCCGTCCGACGGTCGCCGGCAGCTGCGAGATCCAGTAGTCGCTGAGGCGGTGGTCGTAGTTGCCGCGATTCATGACGTCGATCGCGTGACGGCATTCGGGCGCGAAATCGCCGAAGGGCACACCGCCGCCGTCGCGCATCGCCTGCAACAGGCGCGGTGCCTGCGCGAGCAGCGGCGGCGGCATGCCGAACATCCCGCCCATGTAGTGATCGGTGCCGACCGAACTCAGCAGATAGGCATGCTCTTCCGGCAACGCATAGGTCACACCGTCCGGGTCGTAATCGAGATAGCCCGCGCACACCATGCCGCGCAGCCATTCCTCGACATAGCGCGGCTGCAGGCCCGACGCCTCGATCACCGCCGCCTGCGTCATCGGCCCGCGCCCGGTCATTGCCGTGAACAGCCCGCTCTCCGCACCGAGATGCGCGAGTCCCGTCACCATGGCTCCTGACACGTCGCGATAAATGCGATCGGCCATCGCGATCATTTTCTGCTTGTCCATTTTTGGGCCTTCGTATTGAGGTTGCTTAATTTAGCCACGGAGGGCGCGGAGGAAAAAGAGATCGGAGAGAAAATTCAATGGGTTTACTCGCACCATTCTGGCTGCACCGCAGGTTCCTGCTGGCCCGTTGCGTCGCGACATGGGTCGCCCGTTCAGGGTTTTTGGCACGGCGTCGTGGGCTGGCGCCGAGCCCCACCATGAATTCTCCTTCCAACCTCTTCTTCCTCCGTGTCCTCCGTCGCCAAATTGCTTCTCCTTCAAAATCCCGTTGTATTCGCCTGCCCGGGACGCCAGCGCAGGAGGCGGCGTTCGAGGCGGGTGACGACAGCATCAAGCAACAGCGCGCAGACCGTCAGCACGACGATGCCGGCGATGACGGCGTTGATGTCGAAGCTGCCTTCGGCCTGCAGGATCAGGTAACCGACGCCTTTCGCGGAGCCGAGATACTCGCCGACCACTGCGCCGACAAAGGCCATGCCGACCGCCGTGTGCAGGCTCGAGAAGACCCAGCTCAGCGCCGAGGGCCAGTACACGTGGCGCAGCAACTGCCGGCGCGAGGCACCGAGCATACGCGCGTTGTCGACGATCACGGGGTTTACGTCCTTCACGCCCTGATAGACATTGAAGAATACGATGAAGAACACCAGCGTCACGCCGAGCAGCACCTTTGACCAGATCCCAAGCCCGAGCCACATCGCGAAAATCGGCGCGAGCACCACGCGCGGCATCGCGTTCGCCGCCTTGATATAGGGGTCGAGCAGCGCGGCGGCGAAGGGGCTCAGGCCGAGCCACAGGCCACACCCCACGCCGAGCACGGTGCCACCGATGAACGCGAGCAGGGTTTCGAGCAGGGTCACGCCAAGATGGCCTACGATCATGCCGCTGCCGAACCAGTTCGCGAGGACAGCCGCGACTGCGAGCGGACGGCCGAAGAAAAACGGCGACAGCAGGCCGGCCGCCGTGAAGCCGTGCCAGGCACCGATCAGCACCGCGAGCAGCGCAAGCTGATAAGGCCACAGCCGGCGCGGGAACGTGCGCATTCAGCCGTGCGCCAGCGCGCGCTGGCTCTGCTGCACTTCCGCGCGCAGCGAGGCCCACAGCTCGCGCTGCAGTTCGACGAAGCGCGCGCTGAGCCGCACCTCGGCGACGTCGCGTGGCCGCGGCAGATCGACAGCCAGGCTCGCGATCGGCCGGCTGCCCGGGCCGGCCGACATCACGATCACCCGATCGCCGAGCGCGATCGCCTCGTCCAGATCGTGCGTGACGAACAGCACCGACTTGCGATCGGCCGCCCACAGACTCAGCAATTCGTTCTCCATCAGGCTGCGCGTGTGCACGTCGAGCGCGGAAAAGGGTTCGTCCATCAGCAGGATTTTCGGATCGAGCACCAGCGTCTGGGCCAGCGCGACGCGCTTCTTCATGCCGCCCGACAACTGGTGCGGATAGCGATCGCCAGCGCCGCGCAAGCCCACGCGCGCGAGCCAGTCCCCGGCCTGGGCGCGCGCCGCGTCGCGCGCCACGCCGCGGAACAGCAGGCCGGCGGCCACGTTATCGCGCGCATTGGCCCAGGGCATCAGCGCGTCCGCCTGAAACAGATAGCCGGCCTGGCGATTGAGCCCGACCAGCGGCGTACCGGACACGCGCACCTCGCCGGTGGTCGGGCTGGCAAGGCCTGCAATCACGTTCAGCAGCGTCGACTTGCCGCAGCCGGTCGGGCCGACGACACAGACGAACTCACCGGGTGCGATGTCGAGATCGACCGCCTCGATGGCCGTGTGGCCGCCACCGGCGCCGCCAAAGCGGACACTGACTCCCTGCAGGGCCACGGCAGCCATCGTGATCAGCCACGCCCGCTCAGGGCGCGGCGTGCTCGACGAAGCGGTTCGTGGAGGCGCGGGCAAGATCAATCCTGGCCTCGCGCATGAACGATTCGAAGCCGCGCAGGGCGGCGAGCACCCGGCCGGCGCCGTCAGCATCGATCAGACCATCCGGCGAGAGGATCGGCAGATTCTTGATCAACGCGGCGCGGTAGGCTTCGCGGTCGCTGCCGATGAAGGCCGGCGGCACGGCGGCGACGATGTCGTCCGGCGTCGCCTGCGCAATCCAGTGCAGTGCACGCACGAGTGCATTGACCACCGCCTGCGTCGTGGCTGGGTGGTCGCGAATGTAAGCCGCTTTTGCATACAGGCAGGACGCATGGTAGGTGCCGCCATAAACCGCGCGTGCGCCCTGTTCGGTGCGCGTGTCGAGCACGATGTCGATGGCTCCCGCGGCTTCGAGCTGATGGATGACGGGGTCGAGATGCACCAGCGCATCGATCTCACCGCGACGCATCGCCGCGATGGCACTCGCACCGGCGCCGACGCCGATCACGGCGACCTCCTCCGCGCGCAGGCCCGCACCCTTCAGTACGTGATTGAGAAACATGTGGGTTGAAGAACCGGGCGCGGTCACGCCGACCTTGAGCCCTTTCAGATCCGCCGGTGAGCGCCAGGCCGCGCCGGCGCCGGCTGGCAGCGCGAGCACCATGCCGGGATAGCGTGCCATCAGCGTGACCGCCTGCACGTCCTGCCCTTTCGCCTGCATGTTCAGCACGTGCTCGAACGCACCGGCGGCGAAGGCCGCGCTGCCGCCGATCAGTGCCTGCAGCGACTTCGCGCCGCCGGGAAAGTCGGCAATCTCGACCTCGAGACCTTCCGCGGAGAAATAGCCACGCTGCTGTGCGATCGCGAGCGGCAGGTAGTAGAACAAGCCCTGACCGCCGACGGCGATCACCAGTTCACGCTGTTCGGGCGTCGCCGCGGCGGAGAATCCCGGCACACACAGGGTCCCGGCCGCGATGCCCAGCGCAGCCAAAGTCCGGCGCAGAAAAAGACGGCGCATCGCAGTGAGCTCAGTGACGGGGTGGCGGGATTATCCGGGACGGATCTCGGTGAGTCCAACCGGCTCGCACCCGCCATGCGATGATGTCCCCCGGCCAGCAGACCATGAAGGAACGCACGATGGGCATTGAATTCGGCATGTCTTTGCACAGCATCGCGGACGCGGCGGGCAATGCCAGGCGGCTCGAAGATCTCGGCTATGACTACGCCGGTTGCGGCGAGCACGTCAGCTTCCACCGCGAAACCTCCAACAGCTTCATTTCGCTGGCCGCCGCCGCCGGCGCAACGAGCCGCATCAAGCTGATTTCCGCGGTCGTGCTGTTGCCGCTGTACCCGGCGGCGCTGGCCGCCAAACTCGCCGCGACGCTCGACGTCGTATCCGGTGGCCGTTACCACATGGGCATCGGCATCGGTGGCGAAATGCCGCGCGAATTCGAGGCTTGCGGCGTGCCGGTCAGCGAACGCGGTGCGCGGGTCAACGAGGCGCTGCCGATCATCCGGCGTCTGCTGAGCGGCGAAACCGTGAGCGCCACAGGCCGCTTCAATACCCTGAATGGGGTGGTCCTCCAACCGCGCGCGGTGCAGCAGCCGTTACCGATCTGGGTGTCCGGCCGTCAAGACGCCGCGATGCGCCGTGCCGCGCGCTTTGGCGACGGCTGGATGCCGTACATGTACACGCCGGAGATGCTCGCGGACTCGATTGTGAAGATTCGGGCCTGGAGCGCTGAAGCGGGCCGCGCGGCGGACGCGGTGCTGCCTTCCCTCTTCGCATTTACCGCCTGCCACCCCGATCGCGCCCACGCGCTCGCCATGGCCACCGCGAAACTGGGCGCCCAGTACGCGCAGGACTTTTCGAAGATCGCCGGCAAGTACGTGATCGTCGGCACCCCCGAGGATTGCCGCGCGCGGATCCGGCAGTACGTCGACGCCGGCGCCAGCACCCTCTTCCTGTCCTCGGCCTGCCCTGCTGAATACGCGGACGACAACGAGGCTCTGATCGCACGCGAGGTGCTGCCGGCGTTCCGGTGATCCGTCCTGCTGAAAGTTTCAGACACCTGCTATTCGACCAATCGCCGTTCAGCGGCTGACAGGGCGCTGCGGCCTGGGCAAGAAGCTGATGGCGTGAGCAAACCTGTCACGCACAAATCGTTGGGCTTCCTGCGTCAGCCCAAGCTTGCCAAGTGGCCTCCCCACGCGCTCAAAGATTTATGTTCTCCGTGTTCTCTGTGTTCTCTGTGGCTGAATTCAGCAGCACATCACGCAACTCCCATGCCCGGCCACGCGCCGCCCTGCTCCGGCGGTGGCGGCAGTCGGACGTTGGGCTGACACAGGAAGCCCAACACAGATGGCGACGCCTTGCAGGCGGTGCGCCGGGAAGCCCGGCCGGGCGGCCCCTCATTGCCCACCGCCATATTCAGCTGCGCTTCATTGCGCACGCCACAGGCTGGTCTCGCCGGTCAGGAATGCGACAATGCGCGGCGGACGGCGCCGGGCGCTGCTCCGGCTTGATCCATCGTTATCATCAGGAGTGCTGAACCATGAAGTTTCTCAACGGCCTGCTGCTGGCCTGTGTGCTCGTTGTGTCCCAGGGCGCGGTGGCGGCGGGCCCGAATCCGGGCGTGATTCTCGAAACCACCAAAGGCACTATCGAGATTGAGCTGTATGCCGACAAGGCGCCGAAGTCGGTTGCGAACTTTCTCGCCTACGTAAAGGCCGGCTTCTACGACGGGACGATTTTTCATCGCGTGATCCCGGGGTTCATGGTCCAGGGTGGCGGCCTCACGCCGGACATGGCGCAGAAGGACACGCGCGATCCGATTCAGAACGAAGCGGACAACGGCGTGCAGAATACGCGCGGTACCCTTGCGATGGCCCGCACCGGCGATCCGCACAGCGCGACCGCCCAGTTCTTCATCAACGTTGCCGACAACGCCTTCCTGGATCACACCGACAAGGGTCAGGGCTGGGGCTATGCGGTGTTCGGCAAGGTGGTGTCGGGCATGGACGCCGTGGACGCGATCGTCGGCGTGCAGACCACGAAAGTCGGCCCGATGGGCGATGTGCCGGTCGATGCCATCCTGATCAAGTCAGCGAAGGTCAAATAGCGCCGTCGTGCCGCCGGCTCGGGCACAGTGCCTATCTCTGGTGCGGTGCCCGGATTGAATGCCGGGGAAGATGGGCTGCGCCGCTCTCCGATCAGAGCGCCGAAGGAAGCGGCAGGCGCTACGCCTTCACCCGTATCCCGAAGCACTGGTGAATGCGCGCGTTGCGCTTGAAGTCCTCGGGCAGGGTTGCGCGGCTCAGATCGGTGATCGACAGCCCGTTCAGCGCCGAGGTGTCGAGTTTGAAGCGGCGCAGATTGGTCGAGAAGATCAGCTCGCCGTCCGGTGTCAGCCGCGCCACGCATTGCTGAATCAGCGTGACGTGATCGCGCTGGATGTCGAGCGTGTCGTGCATGCGCTTGGAGTTCGAGAAGGTTGGCGGGTCCAGGAAGATGAGGCCGTACTGGCGCGTCGGCGCTGCGGCCAGCGTCGCAACGCAGTCCGCCTGCAGCACCTGATGCAATGGTGGCGCATAGCCGTTCAGCGCGAGGTTGCGCAGCGCCCACTGCGCGTAGGTCGCCGACATGTCGACCGAGGTCGTGCTGCGCGCGCCGCCGGCGGCGGCAAATACGCTCGCCGAGCCGGTATACGCAAACAGGTTCAATACATCGCGATCCGCCGCGCGCTCCCGAATCAACGCGCGCGTCAGCCGATGGTCGAGAAAAATCCCGGTGTCGAGGTAGTCGCGCAGATTCACCAGAAAGCGCAGGTCGCCCTCCTGCACTTCGAAGAAATTCTCCTCGTGTGCGATCCGCTCATACTGCGCGGTGCCGCGTTGCCGCTGACGACGCTTGAACACCACGCGCTCAATCGGCACGTCCAGCGCCTCCGGCAGCACCGACAGCGCCTCATCGAGACGCCCGCGCGCGCGGTCTTCATCAACGGTGGCGGGCGCCGCATATTCCTGCACATGCAGCCAGCGCTCGCTGCCTGCGTAGAGGTCGATGGCAACGGCGTATTCCGGCATGTCGGCGTCATACAGACGGTAACAGCTCACCCCTTCGCGCCGGCTCCAGCGCCCCAGCGCCTGCACATTCTTGCGCAGCCGGTTGGCGAACATCGCCGCGCCCTCCGACGGCGTCTCGCGTTTGGCCATGCGCTGCCGGGCGCGCACGAGGCGTTCGCTGCCGGGCGGCACATCGGGGTTGAAGAATTCGGGTGTGATGCGCAGACGGAGCAGGCGGCATTCAATCGCGCCGTTGAAAATGGTGTGCGTGCGTCGCGCCTTGATGTTCAGCGCGAGTCCGAGCGACGGGTCGCCGGTCAGCACGGCGGCTTCCCAGCTGGCAAAGCGGGCCCGCAGCACGCGGCCCAGTTCGCGGTAGAGACCATCGAGTGCCTCGCGTTCTTCCTCGCGCGTCTCCGCGTCCCGGCGGCCGGTATCCTGGCCCGGCACCGGTGCGCGCGTGGCCCACGCGATTTCGCCGGCGTGGCGGCCTGGTGCGCCAATGGCGGGATCGAACATCCAAGATTCGACCGCACGCAGGCGGCTCGCAGGCGGGCGCTCGGGCGCCGGCGCCGGCGACTGGCCCGCGGGGCCCCGGTACAGGGAGTCTGTCGGCGCGCGCCCCGCCGGGCCTCGATACAGGGAGTCCGCCGGCGCGCGATACGGCGACGACGTCTGCACCTGCCCGGCAGGCGCGCGCCCGGCCGGGCGTTTCATGGCTGCCGCATAAGGCGCCGCGGCGACGGGCCGCGCCTGCAGGCGTTCGCCATAGGGCGGATTGCAGATCAGCAGGCCAATCTGGCCGGCGGCGGCGGGCGGCGGCTCGGCATCACCGAGTTCGCGACGCTCTACGTGCACGTGGCCTTTGAGGCCGGCGCGTTCGATGTTCTCCCAGGCGTTCTGCACCGCCGCGGGATCGGCGTCGAAGCCGACGATCGGCGGGATGCGCGCCCGGCCGGCGGCGGCCCGCGTACGCGCCTCGTCGCCCAGCGCGGCCCACAGTGCCGCGTCATGGCCCAGCCAGTGCGCACAGCCACAGCTGGCGCGCAGCAGACCCGGCGCGATGTCGCCCGCCATCAGCGCGGCCTCGATCGGCAGGGTGCCGGCGCCGCACATCGGGTCCACCAGCGGCGCGCCCGCGGCCGCGAGCGCCGGCCAGCCGGCCCGCACCAGCAGCGCGGCGGCGAGATTCTCCTTCAGGGGGGCCGCACCCTGGCTTACCCGATAGCCGCGGCGATGCAGGCTTTCACCCGCCAGATCGATTGCCACCTGCGCTTCATCACGATCGACATAGACATTGATTCGCAGATCGGGATGCGCGGTGTCGACGCCGGGACGTCGGCCGTCCGGCGTGCGCAGGCTGTCGACGATGGCGTCCTTCGTGCGCTGGGCGATGAAATGGCTGTGGCTGAGGCTCGAACGGCTGGTCACCGCGTCGACCGCCAGCGTGTCGTCGATGCCGAGGTGCGCGGACCAGTCGATGGCTCGAACGCCGGCATAGAGCGCGTCGGTCTCGAGCGCCGGAAAGCGGGCCAGCACCAGCAGCACCCGGTTGGCGATGCGCGACCACCAGCAGGTGCGATAGGCCACGGCAAGTTCGCCGCGAAACGCAACGCCACCGATGCGTTCGCGCACGTCGATGGCGCCGAAGCCGGTGACTTCGGCCAGCAGCAGATCTGCCGTCCCGCGCGGCGCGGTGGCGAAAAATTGGTGTTCGGACATGCTTCACTCAGACGCGGCGCGGCACCGCTGGGGCAGCACACAGTATCGCACAGCGCGCCCAGTGCCGGCCCGGGAGAACGCCAGCCCTCATTGCACCAGCGCGGCTCAGCCAGCGAGCCGGAAGCCCTCGTAGCCGTTGGCCACCACGTCGTTGCATTTCTGCACGTAGGGCGGAAAGCCGATATAGGGCATGAAGACGCGCGGCTTGCCCGGCACGTTGGCGCCCAGATACCAGGAGTTGCAGCCGGGGTAGAGCGTCTGGTTCGCCACGCCATTCACGTGCTCGACCCACGCATCTTCGGCCGGCTGCGTCGCTTCGATGGTGCGCAGGTCCTGACTGCCGACGTGATGGATGCAGTCGGCAATCCACTCCACGTGCTGTTCGATCGACGGCAGCATGTTCGTCAATACCGACGGGCTGCCCGGGCCCGTGATCGTGAAAAGATTTGGAAAGCCGACCGTCTGCAGGCCGAGATAGGTGCGCGGGCCCTCGGCCCATTTCTGCTGCAGGGTCTGCCCTGCGCGGCCGCGCACGTCGATCTTCAGCAGCGCCCCCGTCATCGCATCGAAGCCGGTGGCAAACACGAGACAGTCGAACGCGTGTTCCTGAGCGCCGACCACCACGCCGGCCGGCGTGATGGCCTCGATCGGCGTCTCACCGACGTCGACGAGAACCACGTGCGGGCGATTGAAGGTGTCGTAATACCCGGTATCGACGCACAGCCGCTTGCAGCCGACGATCTGCGTCGGCGCCAGCTTCGCGGCGAGCGCCGGATCGCGGACGATCGTCGCTATCTTGCGGCGGATGAAGGCGGCGGCGGTGGCGTTCGCTTCGCGGTTGAACAACAGGTCGCCGAATGCGCCAAGAAAGGCCAGACCGCCGCGCTGCCAGCGATCTTCGTATTCGCGCTCGCGCTCCTCGGCGTCGACCACCAGCGCCGAGGCCTTCGAACTGCGGAAATCGACGCCGAACGGCTGCTGTTTGTTGCGTTCTCGGAAGCCGCGATAGTCGGCCTTGATCGCCTGCACTTCCCCGGGCGCGAACGCGGCGTTGTGCGCGGGAATCGTATAGCTCGCGGTGCGCTGGAAGACCGTCAGCTGCGCCGCCTGCTGCGCGATGATGGGCACCGACTGGATCGCGGACGACCCGGTCCCGATGACGCCGACGCGCTTGCCGGTGAAGTCCACACCTTCGTGCGGCCACTGCCCGGTGTGATAGCGCGCGCCGCGGAAGCTGTCGAGGCCGGGAAAATCAGGAAGGTTCAGCGACGACAGGCAGCCCGTCGCCATCACGCAGAACTGTGCCGACACCCGTTGTCCGTGCCCGGTCGTCACCGTCCAGCGACCGGCCGCCTCGTCGAACACCGCCGCACTGACGCGCGTGTTGAATTCGATGTCCTTGCGCAGATCGAAGCGATCGGCGACGTGATTGACGTAGCGCAGGATCTCGGGCTGCGTCGCATAGCGCTCGCTCCACACCCATTCCTGCTGCAGTGCTTCCGAGAACTGGTAGGAATACTCCATGCTGACGACATCGCAGCGCGCCCCCGGATAGCGGTTCCAGTACCAGGTGCCGCCGACGCCGCTGCCGGCTTCGAAAATGCGCGCGCTCAGGCCAAGCTGCCGGAGCTTGTGGAGCATGTACAGACCGCCAAAACCGGCGCCGACGATCGCGACGTCGAGCTGCGGCAGGCTGTCGACAGGAACTTGTTCAGGCGTGGCGGACACGATGCACCTCGTTGGCTGTTGGTCATCTCATGGTTCGCGGCGGCGAAACGAGCCGCCGGGCCGTGCATGGTAACCGCGGGGCAGCTGCAGGATGAAGCGTGGCATCGGGGCAGGCGCTATGGACGTGGGGTTTTGCCACCGAGCACACCGGGAAAGAACGCGGGGTCAAAATTGAAAGTCAATAGCGTAGCGCCTTGAGCGCGGCGCAGGACGAACCACTCGAGGACGCAAGCCACCAGGCCGGCACGGCCAACTCAATTCAATTCTTCCTCGGTGTTCTCGGTGTGCTCGGTGGCTAATTCGCAACACATCACCCGGTCCCGCACACCAATCGCGAGCCGGGTGCAGCGCGTCGCTTCAATCCTTCACCTGACGCGCCGTGCTCGTTTCGCCGGTCGTGCCCTTGTTCAGGCGGCTTTTCGTCATCGTCGCTTCGCGCGGCACGCCGTAGCGCTGCCACATGTCGGGGCCGATGGCGGTCAGCGCGCCGTCGACGACGATCGCTTCGCCGCTGACGAAGGCCGAGTCGTCGCTGGCGAGAAACAGCGCCGTGCTGGCGATGTCGGCGCCGCGACCGTGGTGCGGCCACGGCTGCAGCCCATCGAGGAAACGGCCGGCTTCCTCGAGCGACTGCTGATGCGGATGCGTGAGGCCGGTCAGGATGAAGCCCGGACAAATCGCGTTCACGCGAATGCGATCCGGCGCGAGCTGCACGGCGGCCGCGCGTGTCAGATTCACCACCGCCGCCTTCGCCGCGGAATACGCTAGCGGACCGCAGCCACCGCTCAGGCCCGCGACCGACGCCGTGTTGATGATGTTGCCGCCGTCACCCTGGCGGCGGAACACGCGCGTAGCATGCTTGATGCCGAAAAACACGCCTTTGACGAGCACGTCGAAGGTGTAATCCCATTCGTCTTCTTCGAGATCCCACACCGGGCCGATCGCGCCACCGACGCCGGCGTTGTTGAAGATCACATCGAGCCGCCCGAAGCTGTCGAGCGCGCACTCGACCATCGCCTTGATGTCGGCTTCCTGCGCGACATCGGTGCGGATGAAGCGCGCCGCGTCGCCGTGGCCGGCCGCCGTGGCAAGCATCATCGTCTCGTCACCGCTCGCCGCGTTGAAATCGGCGATCACGACCTGCGCGCCTGCCGCCAGAAAGCGCAGGGCCGTCGCCTGCCCCATGCCGCCCGCGCCACCGGTGACGATCGCGACCTTGTTATTCAATCTCATGTGTTTTGCTTCCCTCGATCGTTGTGCATGGCAGGAGCATACCGAAACCGACTGCGCGTGGGGGAAATCGGGGGCTGCCCCGGTGTTCTCCGTCCAGACTACGAATTTAGCGGCGTCTGCTGGCGCAGCGCGGTGCGTGCACCGGCGTAGCCCGGCTGATCGATCAGCACGCGGTCGAGCACGGTCTGGCGAAGGTGGTGGATCAGCGCAGCATCGTCGAGCGGCAGGCTGCCGTCGCGCAGCCCTTCGACGAGCCGCCAGCGCAGCGCGTCGGGTTCGCCGTGACCGCACAGGGTCTGCAGGCGCGCGTATTCGCCGGCGGCGGCCAGCGGATCCTGTGCGCGCTCGCGCAGCACGATGTCGAGCGAGTTCGCGGCGACCCGCGCCAGGAAGCGCGTGCGGCCCTGGGTGTCGGCGCTGACGTCCTGGCGCAGAAAATCGCGCACGCTTGCGAGCAGTTCATCGGTGCGCGGCAGCTGGGCGTCAGGCGGTGGCGTCGCGTCGACGACCGTCACGCGGCCGGGGATCAACAGGTTCACGCAGTCGATCTGGCATTCGGACGAGCGGCGCCCGATCGCAGGCCGCTCCACCGACACATCCGGCCCTGCCCGATACTGATCGGCCATTTCGAGACAACCGACGGCCCACCAGAACGAACCGAAGACTTCCCAGAAATGCACGTGTGCGGCATCGACGGCCTGGCCGCCCGTCGCGCGATAGGCGTCGAACAGCGCCTCGCGCGTGCCGAATCCGCCGGCCGGCAAGTCGGCGACGCCGAAACGCCAGGAGTTCGTGCACAGCCAACCGAGATCGCGCATCGGATCGCCCAGATGCGCGATCTCCCAGTCGAGCACGCCGCTGATGCCGTCAGCGCCCACCACCAGATTGCCGTTGCGGAAATCGCCGTGCACGAGCCGCGGCGCGACGGCCGGCGGCAGATGCGCGAGCAACCAGCGCGCGATGTAGTCGATCATCGGCTGCGGGGTGGCGAAGCCGCGATAGCGCGTCCAGGTCTGTGCGACGAGCTCGGCCGGCGTCACCACCGGCAACACTTCGTCCAGCGCATTCGATTCGATGTCGATGCCGTGGATGCGTGCGAGGATCTCGCCACAGGCCGCGGCGAGCCGCGGGCGCACCGCATCCAGCGCGGGATCGCGCACGATGCGTGCGCCGAGCGTTTCACCGGCGAGCCAGGTCATCACATAGCCGTGGCCCAGACCATCCGCCGCCTGCAGTTCGTAAAGCAGTTGAGGCACCGGCACGCCCGCGGCCTCGGCGCTGCGCAGCACGCGCGCTTCGGCGACCGGCCCAATCTGCTCCACGTTGCGCGCAAACGCGGCGCCGCCCGGCACGCGGCGCAACGCGAGATTGATCTCGGCGTCCTGCGTGCGCGCGCGCAGGCGCCAGGTTTCCTGGCTTGCGCCGCCGGACAGGCGCTCGCAGCCGACGATCTCGCGCAACCAGGGGAGCTGCGCGCACAGCACGCGGGTGAGGTTTTCCGCAGTGGGCGTGGCCGGCGACGTCACGGATCAGTCTTCGACGACACCCTTCGGCGCACGCTGCGACATGAAGCCGAACAGGTATCCCGCGACGCGGCGCATCTGGATTTCTTCCGCGCCTTCGGTAATTCGGTAGCGGCGATGGTGACGATAGATGTGCTCGAAGGCCTTGTGCCGAGAATAGCCCAGGCCGCCGTGGATCTGCATCGCGCGATCGGCGGCTTCGCAACACAGACGGTTCGCCCAGTAGTTGCACATCGACACCTTGTCGGACACCGAGAACGCGCCGTCGCGATCCATCAGCCAGGCCGTCTTGTGGATCAGCGCACGCAGCATTTCGCACTGCGTGTGCAGTTCGACAAGCGGAAACTGGATGGCCTGGTTCGACGCGAGCGGTTTGCCGAAGGGCTTGCGCACCTTTGCGTAGGCCACGGATTCATTGATGCAGTACTGCGCGGCACCGAGGCTCGACGCCGCCTGGCGGATGCGGTTCTCGTTGAAGAAATGCTGCACGACCTGCAAGCCCCGGCCGACCTTGCCGAACACCGCGCTGTCCGGCAGCCGCACGTTCGTGAACGATACGCGGCCGTGATCGGTCGGCATGTTGAAGGTCCACAGCATCCCCTCGATCCTGAACCCCGGCGCGTCGGTCGGCATCAGGAACGCGGTGATCCCTTCCGCGTCGCCGGCCTTGCCGGCGTTGCGCGCGAAGATCAAATCGTGCGTGGCGGTGTGAATGCCGGTGTTCCAGGTCTTCTCGCCGTTGACGCGCCAGCCCTGGCCGTCGTGGACCGCGGTCGACTCCATGTGCGTCGCATCCGAGCCGTGATTGGGCTCGGTGATGCCGAAGGCGAACATCGCGCTGCCGCTTGCGAGCGGCTCTATCCACGCGGCCTGCTGTGCCGGGCTGCCATATTCGAGCAGCAGCAGCAGGCTGATGTTGTTGCCGACGATCGCGTGCTCGTTCTGCAGATCGCAATGCAGGCCGAGTCCCTTGCTGGTCAGGTGCTCGCGGATCACCGCCATGCCGAGATTGTTGCCGTCACGGCCGCCGAAGCGCTTTGGGAACGGATATCGGAAATGGCCGGCGGCATCCGCACGGCGTTTCGCTTCGGCGAGCAGCGCCTCCCATTCGGGCCGCGGCAGGCCGTCGTTGTCCCAGTCCGTGCGCGCGTGCTCGCGGCGGTGATCGAAGAAGCGAATGTTGTCGTTTTCTGCTTCGAGCGGCTTGATCTCGCGCTCGATGAAGTCATCGAGTTCGTGCAGGTAGGCGCTCAGTGCGGCAGGCAGATCGAAATCCATGGCGGAGGCTCCGTGCGGGGGGGGGCGAGTCAGCGTTGAGAACGGTCAGGTGGGGCAGGGCCCCGGCGCCGTCGGGGGCTGCGCGTCCGCGTCAGCGGCGGCCGGTGCGGCGCAGCGTTGGTCAGCGCGGGATCACCACTGGCGCGGACGGCCGATGTCGAGATGAACGAAATCCGAAGCCGCGTAAAAGCCGACCCCTCCGAGCTTGAGATCCGCAGTGACGTCGCGGAGCTTGCGGGTCTTCGTGTCGGCGAGGCGCACGTCGATCGCCATGCCGTCCATGTGCAGGCTGCGCGAGGCGACGCCGCCCGACGTCCGGTGCAGCATGTCGTTGGTCTGCGGCGAGCGATAGCCGGAAATCACCTGGAACGGTGCGTCGCTGCCGATGGCCGCGTGCACGCAGGCGAGCTGGTCGAGCAGTTCACGGCGGATCGGGAACACGTCGCCCGTCCGGAAGTCCCGCAGCAGGTGGTTGATCGTCGCGAGCGCGATGTCGTCGTAGGCGCCTTGGTCGAAGTAGGTGATCGAGAGCTGTTCGCCTGTATGCAGGTGCTTGAACGCGAGGCTGCGGGCGGGCAGCGGCCGGGCCCAGGCGGGCACACAGGCGAGCAGTGCGCTGGCGGCGCCCAGCTTCAGCAGCCGGCGGCGGCTCAGCAGGGGCGGCCCGCACGCGTCTTTTCGGGTGTTGTCGTACATCAGTATCGTTCCCCCACTGCCGACTCGTGAACCGGGCTAGTATAGGCGGACCTTCCCCTGCCGAAGCAAGCCTGGATGCAGTCCTGCATGAATCCATTGTTGCGCGTGCTCGTCCTGTGGCTGAGCCTGCTGCCGCTGAGCGTCAGTGCCGCGACGCCAGCCACGCTGTCGAGTTTGCTCGCCGGCGATGCGCCGCAAGTGACGGTGGCGAACGTGCGCCTGTGGTCGACGCCGGTATTGCGCCGGCTCTATACCGACGGCGCGCCGCGCTGGACGGTCGGGCGCATTGAAGCGTTGCGCGCCGCGATCGCGCAGACCGCTGCCGACGGACTCGACCCGGCGGACTTCCTCACGGCGCAACTCGGCCTGGCGCTGCCGGCTGCCGAGCGCGAGCTGCTGGCCAGCGAGGCGCTGGCGCGAGTGGCGTTCACCCTGCGCTACGGCAAGGCGAATCCGCTCGCGATCGATCCGAACTGGAACTACCCACGCGCGTTTGGCACCACCAACCCGGCGCTGTGGCTGCATGAGGCCATCACGCACGACGGCCTCGCGACGCTGCTGCAGTCTTTGCGTCCCGCCGGCCGCTATTACCCGGCGCTGAGCGCTGCCCTCGCCGAACACCGGGCCATGCTGGTCCACGGGCCGTGGACGCGTGTGCCGGCCGGCGACACGCTGAAGCCCGGCATGATCGATCCCCGCGTGCCGTTGCTGCGTGCGCGCCTCACCGCAAGCGGGGATTTCTCACAGGCGGTCGCGCCGCAGGAGAACACGATTTACGACGCGCCACTGATCGCCGCCGTCGAAGCCTTTCAGCAGCGGCACGGGCTCGCGGTCGACGGCGCGGTCGGCCGCGACACCCGCGCGGCCCTCAATGTACCGCTCGCGACCCGCATCGATCAGATCCGAGTCAATCTGGAGCGCATCCGCTGGGTGTTTCGCGATCTCGGCGATGAGTACGTGGCGGTCAACATCGCCGGCTTCCAGGCCGCGTATTTCCGTTACGGCGAAGTCCGCTGGCGCGGCCGCGCGATCGTCGGCCGGCCGTATCGGCAGACCCCGATCTTTCGCGACGAGCTGTCGTATCTCGAACTGAATCCGACGTGGACTGTACCGCCGACGATCCTGCGCGAAGACATCCTGCCGAAACTGCGACAGAACCCGGGCTACTTGCGCGAGAAGAAGCTGCGCGTGGTCGATCCGAACGGCGGCGCCGTCAGCGCGGCGGGCATCGACTGGCGCCAGGTCAGTGCGGCGCACTTCCGCTACTTCCTGCGCCAGGAGCCGGGCCCGGCCAACGCGCTCGGCCGCATCAAGTTCATGTTCCCGAACGCGCACGCGGTGTATCTGCACGACACGCCGGCGCGTGAACTTTTCGCGCAGGCCGAACGCAGCTTCAGTTCCGGCTGCATCCGCATCGAGCAGCCGCTCGACCTCGCCGTCGAACTGCTCGGCGATCCGCAGCGCTGGACCCTCGCGACTCTCAACGCCGCCCTCGACACCCAGCGGACGGAGCGCGTGAACCTCCCACGCAAGATCCCGATCATGCTGCTGTACCTGACGGTATTCCCTGACGAAACCGGGCGCCTGCAGTTCCGCCGCGACCTCTATGACCGCGATCCCGCCGTGCTGCAGGCGCTGAACGCCGCGCTGACGTGGACGCCGCCGTCGGACTTCGTCGGGTCGTTCTAAGCGCGGGCCAGCACCGTCCCTCCGCCGTCGTGCGTCTGTCGCCCGGCAATCATCGGCCAGAGCGACACGCCGGGACCGGAATTCTGACTTCTGCCTGATGCGCGCGGCGTCTATGGTGAGGACCATGAACACGAAAGCATCCAGAGGGATCCTGCCGGCGCTGCTGTTGCTCGCCGGCTGCGCAGCCGGGCCTGATCGTGCGGCACGCGAAGCATTCTGGGCAGACGTGCTCGAGCTGGACGTGCCGCCGGGCACGTCGCGCGAAGCCGCGGCGGAAGTGCTGACCGCGCGCGGCATGGTCGTGCGCTATCGGCCCTACGCCGAACTCGGCGAACGCCCCGATGAATGTCCGGCGTCCCGCCTCTATGCACAGCACTATGGCGCGTTGAATGGCCTCGCGCCGCGCTTCGATGTCCGGCTGATTCTGTGCCTTGACAATGAAGGGCGCGTCTTCCGCAGCATGGTCGACCGCTTCAACAGCGTGATTTGACGCGAGCCTACGGGCGTCACGCGTCCGGATCCCCGGCCCACTTCGCCAGAGCCGGATTCATCCGGTCCCAGTGCGGCGCTGAACGCGTATAAATGTCTGCGCTGGGCATGAACAGCGCCGGATCATCGAGCGTGCCGGCGCAGACGAGCATGAGCCCGGGCAGGCTGTCGCCCGCGCCCAACACCCGCGAGCCGCAACGCGCACAGAAGCCTTCGAGGGCCTGGCGCCCGGAGTCTGCGCGGCGCGCGTACCAGGTCACCTCGCCGTGCGGTCTCACGCAGGGGTTCGGCAGGGCGATGAGCGGCAGGCAGGCCGCGCCGCTCATGCGCTGGCAATCACGACAGTGGCAGATGTACTGATAGACCGGATCGCCGTCGATGTCGTAACGCAGCTGCCCGCACAGGCAGCCACCCGAGGCCTTCATCGCTCGCGGCCCATCAGTCGCGGCTCAACAGGAATTGCATCGACTGCTCGATGAACGCCATCTCGTTCAGAAAGCGGCCCGGCGCACCGGCGCAGTGCCCATAGGCCGAGCGAATCGGCCGCAGTTCGGCATTCGGGATCAGGGCCGCCTCCTGGCGATTGTCCTCCAGCGTGAAGTAGAGATCCTCATCCCCCGGCATCACCACCGTGCGTGCCTCTATCGCGCCCAACGCGGCGCGAAAGTCGCCCTCAAAGCGGGCCGTGCGGCTGACGTCGGCATGCTCCCAGGTCCACAGTTTCGCCATGAGGTCGTTCGCATCCCAACACAGATGTTCGTCTTCCCAGCCGATCAGGAAGTCATCGATCGTGGCGTAGCCGAGCGTGCGATACAGGCCTTCGCGAAAAAACGTCTGCGAGTACGCCCAGCCTGCATAGACGCGGCCGAAAGCCTTGAGTCCGGCGCTTGGCCGCGCGGTGTAATGACCGTCGGCGAACACCGGATCCGCGCGCAGTGCGGCGCGCACGCCTTCGATGAACACGCGGTTGTGCGGCGAGCAACGCGCAGAGCCGCAGAACGGCAGCAGGCGCGCGACATACGCCGGGTAAGCCACGGCCCACTGATAGGCCTGCAGCGCCCCCATCGACCAGCCCGTGGCGAGCGCGACGCGTTCGACACCGAGCACGTCGCGCACCAACCGGTACTGGCAGCGCACGTTGTCAACGATCGTCACATGCGGGAACAGCGGCCCGCGCTGCCCGTCGGCCGCGTTGCTGGGCGAGGTCGATATGCCGTTGCCGAACAGGTTCGGCACCACGATAAACCAACGCGCCGGATCGAGCGCGCGCCCCTCGCCGATCATCCGCGCGTTCGAGTCGTGGCTGCCGGTGTAGTACGTGGGAAAGACGATGCAGTTGTCGCGCGCGGCGTTCAGCGTGCCATACGTTGTGTATGCGAGCTTTGCATCGCGCAGGGTTTCTCCACTGTCGAGCGCCACCTCCCCGAGCGCGAGCACGTCGCAGTCGCTGAGCGTGGGAAAGGCTGCATTCGCAAGATTCATGGCGTGCATCCTGGATCGAAATAAACAATGCGTTGTCGAATTCAGCCACGGAGACACGGAGGAAGTAAAGATTGGAAAGGGAAAATGCGGGGTGCATGAGTGCCATCGTGCCGACACCGCAGGTTTCTGAGGGTCCGCGTCACGCGTCTCAGCGACCGGGTCAGGACCCTGGTCAACATTCACCAGACCCATCATGAATTCTCATTCCAACCTCTTCTTCCTCCGTGTCTCCGTGGCTAAATTTCTTCCCTCGCTAGAACATCTTCAGGTAGCGCGCCTTCTCCCAGTCGGAGACGTGGACGCAGTAGCTGGACCATTCGGCCTGTTTGTAGTCCAGCCAGGCGGTGAACATCTGATCGCCGAAGACCTGTTTCGACAGGGGATCGGCGGCGAACGCGTCGAGGGCCTGTTCGAGATTGCGCGGCAGCGTTTTGATGCCGAGCGCGTCGAGCTCGGGCTGGCTCTTCAGATACATGTTGTCGAGATGCGGGTCGCCCGGATCGAGGTTTTGCTCGATGCCTTCTAGGCCGGCCATCAGCACCATCGCGGCGCCGAGATACGGGTTACAGGCACTGTCGGCCGCGCGCAGTTCCATGCGGCCGCCGCCGAGTGGAATGCGGATGGTGTTGGTGCGGTTGTTGTTGCCGTAACAGCAGAAGATGGGCGCCCACGTGAAGCCCGACATGCTGCCGCGCAGGATCAGGCGCTTATAGCTGTTGACGGTCGGCGCAATCACGGCGCAGATCGCCGGCAGGTGACGCAGCACGCCGGCGATGAACTGATAGCCGAGCTGTGTGAGGCCGCAGCCGCGCGGGTCGTCATCGCTCGCGAACAGGTTACGGCCGGTGGCCGGATCGGCAAGCGACACGTTGAAATGCGCACCGCTGCCGGCGCGGTCGCCGTAGGGCTTCGGCATGAAGGTCGCGAAGCCACCGTGGCGGCGCGCGATCTCGTGCGCCATCCAGCGGAAGAACACGAAGTTGTCCGTCATCGTCAGCACGTCGAAATAATTGAAATCGATCTCGAACTGGCCGATGCCGTCCTCGTGATCAAACGAGTAGACGCCCCAGCCGAGCTTGTCCATCGCAGCGACCAGTTCCGACATCCAGCCGTAGTTGTCGAGCAGGCGCGCGACGTCGTAGGCCGGTTTCTCGAGATGCTTGCGGTCCGACAGCGGCGCGTAGCCGCCATCCGGTGTGTCTTTCAGCACGAAGAACTCCGCCTCCATGCCGAGCTTCATCGCGTAGCCCATACCGGCGGCCTGCGTGACGGCGCGCTTCAGGATGTTGCGGCTGCACGCAGCGAAAGCCTGGCCCTTGCACCATAGATCTGAGGCAAACCACGCGATCTCGCTGTTCCACGGCAGGATGCGCGCGCTGCCGGGATCGGGATGCGCGGCGACTTCCTCATCACTGACATCCTGCGGTATGCCTTCAAGCGCCGCGCCGGTGCACAGTTCAGAACCTGTCAGCATGCGCCCGTAGTGATCGATGGGCACCATCTTCGACTTCGAGACACCATGCAGATCGACATAGCTCGGCAACAGGTATTTCACGCCGCTGGCGCGGAGTTCTGCTGCATCTGGGGCCGTGGGCGCGGCAGAGGAAATGGACGTCATCGCGGCCTCATCTGTGTAAAGGGAACAATGGAATCGTTCGAGCACAGAGCATGCCAGTGCAGGGATCCGCGCCAGGCCAGAGGAGGCGCGCCGGTCGGCCCCCGAAAGGGGCGCGGCCGCCGGTCATCCGCACGCCACTGGTGCGTCATGGGTCGCAGCCGCTGCTGATTGGTGCGAACGTGTGCGCGACCCACCGGCGGGATGCCGGGCGAGGGGCGCTCAGAATCGGGGCAGTTCGCCCGCCGTCGGCCGTGCGCGCCCCCTCGGCGCGGATGTCATCGTTTACGGAATTGATGCAGCTCAAATATCGCTTTAAGCGTTAAATTCAGAATAGGCTGCTGCACAAACTCCCAGAGAAAGGGCGATGAACGCCAAAACAGACTTTGACGCTATGGTTGACTTGCTGGACCGCACCGCTGACCTGATACCCGCCAGCGCGCCGCCGGACTGGGCGGGCGACCTCCGCCTGCACTACCTCCAGTTCGTGGCGGATTTCAATGCGCTGGTGCGTCGGGCGCGCGACCTGCAGGGTCATCTTCCCGTCCCGGCCGAACTGCATTCGCCAGGTCCGCACACGATCGTGCCCACCATCATCGGTTAGCAGGCTGGTGAAAAACGGCTATGACCACCGCCTGCGGTGCTCATTTATCGCTGAATAAACTGCGTTCCCCGCCGGCCCCGCGCCTTGCAGGCGGCACTCTCGCGCGTTTTTCACCAGCCTGCCAGACCCGGCCGTGCAGGCCTGAGCCTGCGCTGCCGGCGCCGGGTCTTTGAGCGCTGCCCCTCGCCAAACTTGCGTATCATGCCCCGCTGGGAGCAGTTCGTTGGGGGACGTTGATGGTGCATCTGATCAAGTTGCGCGGCTTCATGGCCTTCATGGCGATGGTGTTTCTGAACGCCTTCGTCGATCTCGGCCACAAGATTGTCGTGCAGAACACCGTGTTCAAGGTCTACGACGGCACCACGCAGGTGGTGCTGACGGCGATTCTCAATGCGCTGATCCTGCTGCCCTTCGTGTTGCTGTTCACGCCGGCCGGCTTCCTGTCCGATCGGCACCCGAAACCTCAGGTCATGCGCGTCGCGGCGGCGGCGGCAGTGGCGCTGACCTTGCTGATCACACTGTGCTATCACCTCGGCTGGTTCTGGCCGGCCTTTGCGATGACCCTGCTGCTCGGTGCGTAGGCGGCGCTCTATTCACCCGCCAAATACGGCTACATCCGTGAACTGGTGGGGGCCACGCGGCTGACGAGCGCGAACGGCGCGGTGCAGGCGATGTCGACGGTTGCGATTCTCGACGGTGTTTTTTTCTTTTCACTGCTGTTCGAAGGCTTTCTCGACGGCGCGACGCCGGCCAGCCCCGGTGACGCGCTCCTGCGCATCGCGCCTATCGGCTGGTGGCTGGTCGGTTGCTCGGTGATCGAACTGATACTGGCGATGCGCCTGCCGGCAGCGCCCGCCGGCGCCCCGGATCTGACACTCGATTTCGCGCACTATCGCCGTGCCGGCTATCTGCGCGACACGCTGAGGAGTCTGCGCGGGCGTGAAAGCTCGTTCCTGTCGATCGTCGGGCTCGCGATCTTCTGGGCTATTGCGCAGGTCGTGCTCGCGGTCTACCCGGAATACGCCGAACACGAACTCCACGTCTACAACACGGTGATCGTGCAGGGCCTGCTGGCCTGTTCAGGCATCGGCATCGTCATCGGCTCGCTGCTGTCGGCCTGGCTGTCGCGCGATCACATCGAGACGGGGCTGGTGCCCATCGGCGCCTTTGGCGTCAGCTTCGCGCTGCTGCTGCTGCCAAGCCTCGATGCCCTGCTGCCACAGGCCGCTGCCTTCATCATGCTCGGTATTTTCGGCGGCCTGTTCGTGATCCCGCTGAACGCGCTGATCCAGTACAACGCCGGGGATCGCGAGCGCGGCCGGGTGCTGGCGGCGAACAATTTCGTGCAGAACGTGGTGATGCTCGCGTTTCTCGGGCTCACTGTGCTGCTGTCACTGCAGGGCCTCGCGAGCCGCGGCATCTTCTTCGCCCTGCTGCTCGTCGCCTTTGGCGGCGCGCTGTTCACCGTCTACAAGCTGCCGCATGCGCTGGTGCGCATCATCGCCGGTATGGTCATTACCCAGCGCTATCGCATCGAAGTCATCGGTTTCGACCGCATCCCGCAGCAGGGCGGCGTGCTGCTGCTTGGCAATCATGTGTCATGGATAGACTGGGCGATTCTGCAGATCGCCTCCCCGCGCCCTATCCGCTTCGTGATGGAGCGGGCGATTTACGAGCGCTGGTACCTGAAGTGGTTTCTGGACTCCTTCGGCGTGATCCCGATTGGCAGCGGCGCGAGCCGCGACGCGCTGGCCGACGTGCGCACGGCACTGAACGCGGGCGAAGTGGTCGGCATTTTTCCCGAAGGCGCAATCAGCCGCAGCGGCCATCTCGGCGAGTTCAAGCGCGGGTATGAAAGCGCCGCCAAAGACGCCAACGGCGTGATCGTGCCGTTCTATCTGCGCGGCCTCTGGGGCAGCACGTTCTCGCGTTCCAGCGCGCGGCTGCGCGTGCTGCGCGGCGGCGGCATCCGGCGCACGATCATCTGCGCCTTCGGCACGGAGCAGCCCCTGTCGCTGCCGGCCGAGCAGTTGAAGCGGCGCGTGTTCGACCTGTCGATCGAGGCCTGGGAGCGCTACACGCGCCGGCTCGAGACTCTCCCGAGCGCCTGGCTGTCGACTGCCAAGCGGATGCGGGGCGACATGGTTTGCGCCGACACGGTCAGCGGCGGGCTGTCCGGCTGGCGCTTCATCACCGGCGTCATCATCATTTCACGCTTCATCCGCCGCCTGTGCCATGAACAGAACGTGGGCCTGCTGCTGCCGACCAGCAACGGCGGCGCCATCGCGAACATGGCGGCGCTGATGTGCGGCAAGACCATCGTGAACCTGAACTACACCGCCAGCGTCGAGGCGACGCAGGCGGCGCTCGCGAAGGCAGGCATCAAGACGGTGTTCACCTCCTCGCGCTTCCTCGACCGCCTCGAGAAGCGCGGCATCGATGGTCATGCGCTGGTGGCGGGCACGACGGTCTATCCGCTCGAAGATTTCCAGCCGAAGATCTCGCCGTTTCGCCGCATCGCCACCCTGCTGCAGGCGGTGCTGTTGCCGGCTTGGCTGCTCAAACTGCTGTACATGAAGCGCATGCCGCTCGAAAGCACGGCGGCCATTCTGTTCTCCAGCGGCAGCGAAGGCGTACCGAAGGGCGTGATGCTGTCCCAGCGCAACATCATGGCGAACATCAAGCAGATTTCCGATGTGCTGAACACCGAAGACAACGATGTGCTGATGGCGACCCTGCCAATATTCCACGCCTTCGGCCTCACCGCCACAACCCTGATGCCGCTCGTCGAGGGCATTCCGATGGTCTGCCATCCGGATCCGACCGATGCCGTGAACATCGGCAAGGCAGTCGCCGAGTACCGCGGCACCATCCTGTTCGGCACCTCCACCTTCCTCCGGCTCTACGCCAAGAACCCGCGCGTGCACCACCTGATGTTCGATTCCTTGCGGATCGTCGTGGCCGGTGCGGAAAAGCTCGCAAGCGACGTGCGTGAATCGTTCAAGATCAAGTTCGCGAAGGAAATCTACGAAGGCTATGGCGCAACCGAAACGACGCCCGTCGCGAGCGCGAATCTGCCCGATCGCCTCGATACCACGTTCTGGAAGGTGCAAAACAACAACAAACCCGGCACCGTCGGCATGCCACTGCCCGGCTCGAGCTTTCGCATCGTCGACCCGAACAGCCTCGAAGAACTGCCCACCGGCGAGGACGGCCTGATCCTCATCGGCGGCACCCAGGTGATGCTCGGCTATCTCGGCGACGCCGAACGCACGGCGCAGGTGATCGTGGAGCTGGACGGCACGCGCTGGTACCGGACCGGCGACAAGGGCCATCTCGATGAAGATGGTTTTCTGACGATCGTCGATCGCTACTCGCGCTTCGCGAAACTCGGTGGCGAGATGGTGAGCCTGACGGCGGTCGAAGAGCAGGTGCGGCGTGTGGTCGGCAATCCTGAGCTCGACGTCTGCGCGGTGAACCTGCCAGAGCCGAAAAAGGGCGAGCAGATTGTGCTGCTCGTCGCCGGCAGTGAACAGCCGCTCGACGCTTTGCGCAAGGCGCTGATCGCGAGCGGTGCGAATCCGCTGACCATCCCCGCCGAATTTCGCGAAGTGCCGGAGGTGCCGAAACTCGGCACCGGCAAGACCGACTTCACGCGCGCAAAGCAGCTGGCCGTAAGCGTGCTCCAGCAGGCGAGCAGGGAAAGCCCGTAACCCGAACGCCTCGCGACGAACGCGGCAGATACCGGGTGCAGCGCAGCGGAACCCGGGATCCTGTGCGCCCCAAACGAAGATCCCGGGTTCTGCGCTGCGCGCGCCACCCGGGCTACAGGAGCGCGGGCGGCGCCTGCCGTGCCACCCGCGCCGCACCCCATTACAATGCGACTTCTGCTCATTTCGCGAGTCTCACGCTGTTCGCCGGCCCCGCATCAATCGACGTCACAACACTCACTTCACGTCGACCACGCAATTGGCGAGCGTGTACGCCGCTGATGCGTTCCGGACCTCCGATCACGATATCGTGTGCGTCGACATTGCCCTGGGCACGGACGGCGACGGCCTCGAGGAGGCACCCGGGATCGTGCTCGGGACGAACCCCCTGGCGGTCGACCCCGACGACGATGGGCTCGGCGACGGCGCCGAAGATGCCAATCGGAACGGCGTGATCGATTACGCCGAAATGAACCCCGCCAGTGCAGACAGCGACGGCGACGGCGTGCAGGACGCCACCGAACGGGGCGTGACCAGCGGGCTGGCCGATTCGGATGGGAGCGGCGCGCTGCCCGGCACCGAGAGGCGGGTGTTCAGCCCCGATGCCGATCCGACGACGACGAGCTTGCCGCTCAATGCTGACACCGGCGACGTCGGCCGCCTGGACGGTCAAGAAGATCTCAACGGCAATGGCGCCGTGGATGCCGGCGAAACCGAACCGAACAGTGGGTCTGCGGGCCCGGGTCGACATCAGCTCGCAACCCTGAAGGCGTTCCTGGGTGGCTGCTGCGAGGCGCGATGCGCCGGCCGTAGCCGGGACTATGGCCAGGTAACGCAACACAGCAGCAGCCGCTCAAGAGCAGCCGAAGGTAAAGATAATGTCGACCAGGCTCCTCGGGGTTGATGAGCGCAACAGCGGTGCGGCCAGGTCACGCACCCCGGAAGTCCCGGATGAGCGCACCGATGACAATGTCATTGGCAAGCGCACGGCTACAGCAGATTGGCGAGCGTCACCTGATCGGGCATGCCGGTGACCGGCAGCTTGCGCTGGCGCTGGAACTGCCGCAACGCCTCACGTGTTGCGTCGTCGAACTGGCCAGAGGCCGCGCCGGCGAACAATTCCCGCTGCGTGAGGCGTTGCTGAATGCGTTCAATCACGGCGGCGTGCAGGTGCACCGGGACCGCATCATCATTTTCAATCGCCACCAACGTCGAACGTTCGGCGAGCCGCGTGGCCAACAGACTCTCGACGAGGCGAAAGGACGCCGTGTGCACGGTGTCATTGGGCCGCTTGCGGCACCATGAATCAAGGGCGGACAGCAGCAACTCAGTGTGCTGCCAGGGGGCCAGATCGACGGTCTTTTCGCGCAGCTCGTTGACGCCGGTTAGATAGCCATCGAGCCAGCCCGCAATACTGGTGAAGCGCTCATCGCGGGCGGCGCGGGCGGCGGTGAACACTTCGCAGCTCACCGTGCCTGCCCCCTTGATGACGAAATTGCCGTCGGCGTCGGCAGCCCAGGCAAGCGACGACGACACACAGAGCGTGATGAAGCCACCGGCGATGGCGACGTAGCGACCTGGCATAGGCGAATTCTCGCTGTGGAGAAGGGGAACCCGGCCGCGAGGAAAGACCGGCCGACAGGGCGTTGCGTAACGCTAACCCTGCCGGCTGGTTCGAGGCAAGAACCGGCCGCTACGCGCGGCCCGCCCGACGACGACGCGCAGCGACAAGACCAGCCAGCGCGCTGCCGAACAACCACCCGGCACCGGGCACCGGTACCGGGTTGATGCGGCCAAGGCCCGCCAGCGGATAGTCGCTACCGTTGACAACGCCACCGAGGCCGAGCGGCGAGCTCAGAAAGCCTATGAGGCTGTCCGCATAGCCGGCACTGAGGATGGTGCGCGCAAGCGTGCCGAACGAGTAGCCGTCGGGCGTGCCGGCACCCGCGAGGAAACTGTTCGTCGCGATATCGAACAGACCACTGAAGCTCGCGCCGCCGTCACGCGTCCACACCGCTGTTCCATCGGCGAGACGCACCGCCACCACGCGGCTGCCGGCAGGCCTGGTTCGGTCATAATCGAATGCAAAGCCCGAGATCTGCGCAAAGCGGCCGTCCGTGCCGACACCACTGGCCTGAATGCGCGAAACGCTGTTCTCCAGTGCCGCCACCAACGTATTCACGTCGACATTGCCAATGACTGCCAGCGTGTTGGTGAACGGCAGCGTCGCGATCGCTTCACCCTGACTGATCTGGCCGTTCGCATTGTTGTCGAGATCTTCGCGGATACCACCCGAGTTGGTGAGGCCGATCAGCGTATTGCCTGCGGTCAGGCCCGACGCTTCAGCAGCCACCGCCCACACGAAGGCATCCGCGATGAGGTCGCCCAGATTGGTTTCGCGCTCACGGATGGCGCGCGGGCCGTTGGTGCCGCCGGCACTGTGTTCAAGGAACACGTCCGTGGTCGCGATGATCGCGGCGTTGGCGGCGGCCAGGCTGGCATTCAGCGGATTGATGACGTTGGCCTGCACGGTCGGATCGGCACTGACCAGGCTCTTGTTGACCACCACCGGCTCGCCGCCGACGTTGACGACCTCACCATTGCTGTCAAATTCGACGTCGAGTTTGCCCACATAGAGATACTCGCCCACGGTAGTCACGATCGCGACGTTCTTGCCGTTCGCGTCCTGCACCGTCAATGGGTAGGCGCCACTGGCCTGGGCCAGCGTGTTGCGGGCATTGTCGGCGTTCAGCAGCAGTTCGTCGCCACCGCCGGCAATCACGACGTCCACGCCACTGAGCAGCGGCACGAGATCGATTTCGTTCTGAATGCTCTGCAGATGCGATGACAGGATGATCTTGTTGACGCCGGCAGTCTGCAGTGCGGTCACTTCGGCCTGGATGGCCGCCAGCACGGGGTTAACGACGACACCACCCGGATTGGAGACGATCGGCAGCGTCTCGGTGGTCACCCCGATGATGCCGTATTGCTCGGCGCCGCGGGTCACGATGGTGCTGTTGGCAATCTTGCCGGTGTTGCGCAAGGCCTGCAGGTTGCCCTCGGCGCTGACATCAAGATTGGCCGAAAGATACGGCGCCGTACCGCCCTGGATATTGTAGTAACTGATGAAGTCGGCCAGTACCGCCGGCCCGAAGTCGAACTCGTGATTGCCGATCGTAATCGCGTCATAGCCTATTTCGACCAGCGCGAGCGCGTCGTAATACGTGCGGCTGCCGAGTGGGCCGGTCGCGAGGCTCGCATTGAAGGCCGCACCGGCCAGGTAGTTGTCGCCAGATGAGATGGTGAGTTGATCACGGCCGGCATTCGCCACCCGCAGATCATTGAGCGTGGTCACGAACTGGCCGACGCCACCGAACGAGGCATCACCAAACAGTTTCGATTCCCCGTCATTGTTGTGGAAAATCGTGAGGCTTGCGCCAAACGCCCCGTGGCACGCAAGCGCCACGCCGATCGCAAGCGCCGGACGTGCGAAGGTTTTGATCTGCATTGTTCTTCCCTCCAATTGGATGGCTGTTGTTGAGTGGGGGAACAATAGCGGGCGGGTATGAAGCCTTGATGACCGCCCGTACAATGCCCCACCGATCCAGGTCACGAGCCGCCATGCCCAGCGCCCCCCAACCCGATATCGCTCTGCGGACGGCACGCGCCGGGTTCACCGCCACGCTTGCCGATCTGGATCTCTCGCGGACGCAGACGCCTGCGACGCCGGACGCTGCCCGCGCGGCCTGGCGCGATCATCCGGTGCTCTGCTTTTACCGGCCAGGCCCTGAGCCCGGCGAACCTGCAGGCCTTTGCCTGCAGGTTCGGGCCGTTTGGTGATGATCCCCATGGCGTGCCGATGGCGGACTATCCGCACCTCATCGAAGTGCGGCGCGAGGCGCACGAAACGCCGCCGATCTTCGGCAGCGCGTGGCATTCCGGCACGCGCTTTCAGCCCACGCCACCGAGCGCCACCCTGCTCTATGGGGCACAGATCCTGCCGCAGGGCGGCAACCCCGTGTTCGCCGACGGCTACGCCGCCTGCGCTGCGCTGTCACCGACGATGCACACGCTGCTGGCCGGGCTCGACGGCGTGCATTCCGCGGCGCCGGCCTATGGCCCCAAGGGTCTGTTCTCCCGCGATGACGCCAGCCGCTCGATGCAGATCGTGGTGTCCGCCGACGCCGCACGCAGCGAGGTCCATCCGCTCGTGCGTCGCTATCCGGTTTCCGGCCGGGCCGCGCGCTACGTCAATCATGTCGATACCGTCAGCATCGACGGCATGCGGCTCGACGAAAGCCGCGCACTACCCGATTTCCTGTGCCGGCACCTGACGCGCGAGGAGTTCATCCATCGCCATCACTGACAGCCGAACGCGTTGCTGATGTGGGACAACCGCTGCCTCGCGCACTGTGCCGATGGTGGTTACGAAGGCCATCGACGCCTCATGTATCGCTGCACGTTCGCCGGCGAACGGCCTATCCGCGCCTGAATTGCCGGCGCGCCCGTGCGCGCCACACCCCATGCCCCACGCCGCCCTGATACCGCTGCTGAGCCTGCTTGCATCGTCTGTGATGTGGGGCCTGGCATGGCTGCCACTGCAACAGCTGCGCAAAGCGGGCATCGACGGGGTGCTGGTCGTCGCGATCGCGTTCGGCACCGCCGGCGTGCTGCTGCTCCCTGTGCTGTGGCGCCAGCGCGCGGCCTGGCGCGGCGGCACGCGCTGGCTGCTCGCCATCGCGTTGCTCGGCGGCTTTGCCAACGTGGCGTTCACGCTCGCGATCTCCTACGGCGAGGTCGTGCGCGTGATGGTGCTGTTCTATCTGCTGCCGGTGTGGGGCGTGCTCGGCGGCTGGCTGTTCCTCGGCGAGCGCATGAGCCTGTCACGCGTCCTGACGATGCTGGCCGCACTCGGCGGCGCGGGCCTGATGCTCGGCGCGGACGCGCTGCTCGGCCTGCAGCTCGTCTGGCAGGACTGGCTCGCCATCGGCTGCGGGCTCGCCTTTACCGGCAACAATCTGTTGTTTCGCCAGCGCCAGGAGCTGCCGGTCGGCAGCAAGTCGGCGGCGATGCTGCTCGGCACGCCCTTGCTCGCACTTGCGATCATCGGGCTGGGCCTACAGCCGGTGTCGCCGCCGGAAGCATCCGCCGCCGGTGGCGCGGTACTCTATGGTCTGTGGGTGGTGGTCGCGACCTGCCTGGTGCAATACGGCGTGACGCACCTCGAAGCGGGCCGCGTGGCGATCCTTATCATTCTCGAGCTGGTGGTCGCGGTGCTGTCGGCCGTGCTGCTCGGCGCCGACAGCCTGGGTCCGCGTGAAGCGGCGGGCGTCGCGCTGGTACTCGCCGCCGCGTTCGCCGAAGCGCGTTCGACCTGAACACGATCACGGCCGCCTTCAACAACGGCGGCGGCCCGACGGCCTGCCACGTACAGTTCTCGAGCGCCACGGCGCGCCGTGCCGCTGCCCGGCGCGCTCGGCCTGCTGGCTGGCGGGATGGCCTGCCTGGGTTTCCCGCGCCGGCGGCGCGACGCCTAATGAGAGCACGCCCCGATGCCGGTGCCCGACAGCCGGGATTCGAGACCCCGCCGACACGACCGGTCTTCCGCTACCGCACCCGCCGCTGCGCCACCTGCCCGAACGACGACAGCCCGACCGAGCCCGGCGGCAACCGCAGTTCACCGCGCGCGAGCCGTGTTTTCAGATAGCTGAAGCTCTGGCAGTTCTGCGCGTGCAGATGTTCACCAGCGATCAGCGCGCTGCGTGGTGACTCCCCGTCGCGCACGAAGCGCGGCAGCGGTGCGACGCGCGTGGCGTAGTCGACGTTGAAGAACAGTGGAAACGAGTAGCGCTCTTCACGCACCTTGCGCACGCGATGCGTGGTGGCGAGGAACTCGCCGTTGGTCCACAGCTCGAGCATGTCACCGATGTTGACGATGAACGCCCCCGGCACCGGTGGCGCGGCTATCCAGTCGCCGGCGCCGTTCAGCACTTCGAGCCCGGGCGCCGTGGCGTGCAGCAGGGTGAAGCATTCATAGTCGGTGTGCGCACCGATGCCTTGCGCATCGGCCGCGGTGGCATCGAAGGGATAGTGCACGAGCCGCAACTGCGACGGTGGACGGGTGACGAAGGCGTCGAAGAACGACGCCTGCTCACCGATCGCGAGCGCAAAACCGCGAAACATCGCGCGCCCCAGCTCGAACACGGCGTTGTAGTAGGCGCCGACCGCCGCGCGAAAACCCGACTGCGCCGGCCACTGGTTCGGCCCCAGCAGCGGATTGCCGGCGAGATAGTCCGGATCGTTCGCCGGTAAATCGAGCCCGAGATCGTAGGCTTCCTTGCGATCCCTCGAGCCGCCGGCGTAGATCTCCTCACCTTCCGGCACGTAGCCGCGATGATTACCCGACTGGCCGATGTACACCGCCATCTTTTCAGCGAGCGGCTGCGCAAAGAACGCCTGCGCAGCCTGCACGAGCCCGTCGAACAGCGCCGGTGCGATGCCATGGCCGCTGACATACAGAAAGCCGACCTCGCGCGCGGCGCGGCCGAGCGCCGCTGCCACTTCCGCCTGCGCGTCGGGCCCGCCGCGCAGGCCCGACACATCGACCAGCGGCAGCGCGGAAAACGGTTGCAGACGACTCATGTCGCGCTCAGAGCTTGCCGTCCGCCGCCATGCCCGTGTACTCGGCGTTGAAGCGCAGCTTCACATGCGCCTGGTCGCCGAGGATTTCACCATTCGGCAGCTCGATGCCGATCGCGTTTTTGCTCTTCGCGGTTTCGCCGAGCAGGCCGTGATCGAAGGCGAACGTCCGCACCAGCTCCATGATCGTCTTCAGCTTCGGATCGCGCAGGAAGGTGACGGCTTCGGCCGGGTCGTAATAGAGATAGGTGGTCGCGATCTGGGTGTCGTAGCCGGCGAGATCCGTGCCGGAGGCTTCGGCCATCGCGGTGCGCGCGTCTTTCGCGGTCGCACTGTCGCCCCGCATCGCCGCCAGCGTCTCATACCACGCGCCGGTGAGGGCCTTGCCGAACGCCGGGTTGTCACGCAGCGTGTCGGTGCTGACGATACCGATGTCCATGATCTCGCCCGGCATCATCGATGAATCGAACACCACGGACGCATCCGGCAAAGTCTCAATCTGCGCGAGGCCCGGCTTCCACGCCACCATCGCCACGGTTTCCGGCGTGCCCCAGGCTGGCACATAGTCCGCATCCGAAATGTTGATGGTCGAAATGTCCTTTTCGCTGAGGCCGGCACTCGTCAGCGCGCGCGTCAGCAGATAGTGCGACACCGACAGCTCGACGAGGCTGACCTTGAGACCTTTGACATCAGCGAGCTTTTTGCCGGCGCCCTTGATCACCATGGCGTCGTTGCCGTTCGAGTAGTCGCCGAGGATCAGCGCCGTGGTGTCGACGCCGCCGGCAGCCGGGATAGTCAGGGCGTCCATGTTGGTGGCGAGCACGCCGTCGAACGCGCCGGCGGTGAACTGGTTGATCGATTCGATGTAGTCGTTGAACTGCGTGAGTTCGATGGTGATGCCGTACTTGTCGGCCCACTTCTTCAGGATGCCGGACTGCTCGGCGTAGACCCACGGCATGAAGCCCGCATAGATCGACCACGCCATCTTGAAGGCTTTCTTTTCCGCGGCTGCGGCCGGCGCCTGCGCGAGGCAGGCAAGGACGGCCATGGCCGCCATCACGGTTCGGGGGAATCGTCTTTTCATGGGTGCACTCCGGATGGGGGATGATTCAGCATTGCAATTTCGTGACCGGTTTCATCCATTCAGCAGCGCCGGCTCGCCTTCGGCGTCGAGCACGTCGAAGCGGCGGGTGCAGGCATCGACCAGCGTGATATGCCGGCCATCGCAGCGAAGCTTGAACACCAGCCCCTCCCGCCACGGCAGACTCGAGTGTTCGATACGCCAGGCGTGAGGGCCTACTCGGCCGACGGACAGCTCGCAGTCGACGAGCGCAAGCTGCTCTTCCCGCGTCCCCGCCGCCGCCACGCAGGCGTGGAGATCAGGGAGGTTCGGCAGCGCTACCGCGCGATCGACCGCCAGCATGAACACCTCACCGGTGCGCACGAGACTCGCCTTGCGGCCGTCCGGCGCGCGCAGGCGCAGCGCCACGGTCTGCGTGGCATCGCCGACGGCGGCGCGATACCAGTGTTCGATATACGGAATGTCGCGGCCCACTTCGATCATGTAATCCGCTTCGAAACGCAGCTGGCCGCAGTCGGAATAAATAGCCTGGGGCTGGAAATCGATCTCGCGCCCCCACTCGAACCAGCCGTCTGCAAACCGCAGCCGGCCGGCAAAGCCTTCCTGGCGTACGAGCCAGGCGAGTTGCCCATCGGTGACCTCGGTGAGCAGCCGGGTGTCGGTGAAATCCGGCCGCGCGGCGGGTTGTCGCAAATCGATATAGAGACTCGGCCCCTGCAGCCAGTGCACGGCGGTCGTCTCATCCCGGCGACCGTCCGGCCAGGCGATCAGCGAGCGGTTCCACAGGCCCTGGAGATTCGTCAGGTGCAAGGCGTTGGCAGTGCGGGTCGTCATGCGGTCGATGGTAGGGCCGGGCATGCCCGCGCTGTAGCGGGTGCGTGCCTATGTCGGGCATCGATGCCGTCTATGGCCGTGCCACCAATATCATCGCCATCCGCACTGCGGGGGTGCGGCCAGCCTCACGCTGGGGTGTTTGTGGATCCTGATGACGCAAGATGGCGCGTTTCGCGCCGCAGCTCCTCGAGCAGAAGTTGTGCAAATGGCGGCAGAGCGGCGGCTAGGCGCGTGATCACGTGAACGTGATAGGTCGGCAGGAGGTCTTCCGGCAGCAGCGGCCACAGCGCATCGGCGTCCGGGCCGCGTTCGGCGACGACCGTCGGCAGAAAGCCGATGCCGACGCCGAGTCCGATCAGCCAGCGCACCTCGTTCAGGTCCTGGGCATGGCCACCGACATGGACACCGAGACGATGGCGACGCCGAAACTCGCTCAGTTCGGCGGGCTCGTCGTCACCGGTGTCGATGAACACCTGATCGGCGAGCTCATTCGGCAGGAACGGCGCGTGGCCGTACAGCGGGTGGCGATCGCTGCAGTAGAGCTGCTGCGTTTCGCGCATCAGGGGCTCGTAGCGCAGATCAACCCCGGGCACGCTGTCACAGGCAATGCCCAGCGAGGCCTCACCGGTGCGCACGGCCTCGACCACCGCGCGCCAGGGCGCGACTTCAAGCCGGATCAGGGCGCGCGGGTGCTGCGCGTGAAAGCGCGCAAGGGCGTGATCGAGCGCCGGGCAGACGATCTGCGACAAGAGGTGGAGAATCAGCGTGCCTTCGAGCGAATCGGCGGCCCCCGTCGCTTCGCCCGGCATGGCCTGTACCTCGGCGAGCAGACGCTCACAGATAGGCGCCAGCGCGCGGCCGGCCGGCGTCAACGTGATGCCGGTACTGGTGCGCTCACACAGTGCGCAGTCGAGCTGTGCTTCCAGCCGCTTCAGCGCCGCACTGACGCTGGGCTGCTGCATGTGGAGCGCGCGCGCCGTCGCGCTGAGGCTGCCGCAGCGGGCGATTTCATGGAATACGCGAAACAGGTTCCAGTCTACCTGGCGGGCGAAGATCTGGTCGCGGCTGGGCAATGGCTTGGGCATTGGTGACCTGGCGTCGGCCGGTGCGCGCACCGGCAACGGGCGTGCGCGCGTGAAATCGACATTCGTCATCATAACCGCGGCGGCCCGCGATCCGCACCGCGACCCGCTATGTTCGCTGACGCGCCGACGTGGCGAGCGTACGGGTGTAGTCTGCGAGCGGCTGGGCGGCGGCGACGCGCCCGTTGACGTAGAGTCCTGGCGCCGTGACTGATGCAGCGCCTGCGCATACCGGAGCGGCCGGACCTCCCCGGCACAGCCTCCGATCGATCAATTCCGATGGTGGGCATGATGCAAATTCGCGTGGGCTTTGAAATGGAGTACGAGTGCGCCGGCCCGACGCCGATGATCCTCGCCCTGAATACTCACTACTCCCGCGCCTCCGATCTGCTGCGTCCCGATCATCTGGTCACCAGCCCGGCGGTGCCCGTCTCAGCCTATCGCGACCTGTTCGGCAACTGGTGCAGCCGCCTCGTGGCACCTGCCGGCCGCTTCCGGATGAGCACCGATGCGCTGGTCAAAGACAGCGGGCTGACCGACGTCGTCGCCCCGGATGCGCCACAGGTCGCCGTCGAGCAACTCCCTGAATCCACCCTCGTCTACCTGCTCGGCAGCCGCTACTGCGAAACGGATCAGTTGTCCGATATCGCCTGGCAGCTGTTCGGTGCCGGCCCGACCGGCTGGGCCCGCGTGCAGGCGATCTGCGACTTCGTGCACGAGCGCATCGAATTCGGATATCCCCATGCCAACCGCACGCGCACCGCCTGGGGCGCGTATCACGAGGGTCTCGGCGTGTGTCGCGATTATGCCCACCTCGCGATCGCCTTCTGCCGCTGCATGAACATCCCGGCGCGCTACTGCACGGGCTATCTCGGCGACATGGGCACCGAACCGCCGTACGGCACGATGGATTTCGCCGGCTGGTTCGAAGCCTGGCTGGGCGATCGCTGGTATACCTTCGATGCGCGCAACAACACGCCGCGCGTTGGCCGTGTGCTGATTGCGCGGGGCCGCGACGCCTGTGACGTCGCGCTGGCCAGCACCTTCGGGCCTAACGTCCTGCGGCATTTCAAGGTCTGGGCCCACGACATCAAGGCAGACTGAATGACCGTTCTCGCGACGACCTGCCACCTGCCACGGCACAGTCGACGATGACTTACTGCGTTGGCGTCAAGCTAGAAGAGGGTCTGATTCTCGCTAGCGACTCGCGCACGCATGCGGGCGTCGACAACTATGCCACCTTCTGCAAGATGACCGTGTTCGCACGCACCGGCGAGCGCGTGCTGGTGCTGCTCAGTTCCGGCGGCCTCGCCGCGACGCAGACCGTCATCAACGTGCTGCGGCAACGGGCGACCGGACCGCCACCCCACCTGTGGAGCGTGACGTCGATGTTTGACGTCGCCAACCTCGTGTCGGACGCCATGCGTGAGATTGAGCGCCGTGACGGCCCGTTTCTCGAGACCAGCGGGCTCAAGTTCAATGCCTCGTTCATCCTCGGCGGACAAATCGCCGGCGAGGACATGCGCCTGTTCCGTCTGTACGCCGAAGGCAACTTCATCGAGGCGGGCATGGACACGAACTTCCTGCAGACCGGCGAGGCGAAGTACGGCAAGCCGATCCTCGACCTGGCCGTCACTTCAAGCGCCAGCATGGAAGACGCGACCAAATGCGTGCTGGTGTCGTTCGATTCGACGATGCTGAGCAACCTGTCGGTGGGCATGCCAATCGACTTGCTGTGCTATGCACGCGACAGCCTGTGCGTAACGATGCAGCGGCGTTTCGACACCGGGGATCCCTACTTCAACGCGCTGACGGCACAGTGGCTGCAGGGGACGCGCAAGGTCTTTCGGGAACTGCCGGCGCTGGCGTGGCCGGACACGCTCACGCAATGACCGGCGCTGGGATTCGGCTGCCTCATGTCGGCCAGGGTCCTGCTTCCGACACTATCCCGCCGCGACACGCTGCAGCCCGCCGATCACGAAATCCGTCACCAGCCGCGACATGTCGTCGTAGCCCAGCGCGCCGCCTTCGCGGAACCACGTGAACATCCAGTTGATCATGCCGAACAGCAGCATCGTCAGCGGCTTTTCGAATTTCGCCACAGCCAGTTCAGGATGCACGGCCGCGATCGCGGCGGCGAACGAGGCCACGACGTGCCGCTCCTTGTCGCGGATGCGTTTCTCATCCGCGTCGTCGAGGTACTTGATGTCCTGCACCAGCACCTGATGGTGGGCGTGGGCGTCCGCGTATGCCTGCACGAAACGCTCAATGAGCCGGCGCAGCCGCGCGTCCGGTGTCCGCGGTTGCGCGTCAACCTCGTCAACGAGTGCCGTCAGGCGATCGATGTGCCCTTCAGCGATGGCGACCAGCAACTGGTATTTGTCTTCGTAGTAGTGATACAGCAGGGCCTTCGAAATCCCGGCGGCGCTCGCCAGTTCGTTCATCGAAGTGCCGGGAAAACCGCGGCTCGCGAAGAGCCGCGCGGCGTGCTGGAGAATCGCATGCTGTTGCTGCGGAAACCGGGCGGCGCGACCGCGTGGCATCGGGCGTCAGCGATCGTCGAAGTTGACGCAGACGCTGTCGCTGATCGGATGCGACTGGCAGGTCAGGATGAAACCGGCCTCGATGTCGGATTTCATCAGCGCGAAATTACGGTCCATGCTGACCTGGCCCGCGGTCAGGCGCGCGCGGCAGGTCGAGCACACGCCGGACTTGCACGAAAACGGCAGGTCGAGCCCCGCGGCACGCGCGGCGTCGAGGATCGACGCGCCATGGCGCGCGAGGCGCAGTTCGCGTGTGACGCCATCGGCTATCACGGTGACGCGTGCTTCCGGGCCGTCCACCGCCGCCGACTCGCGGATCGGCGCCGGCAGATCGCCGGTGCCAAAATGCTCGATGTAAATTCGGTCTTCGGCCACGCCACGCGCGACGAGCACCGGCACAAGTGTGTCGAGCATCGCGGACGGCCCGCACAGAAAGACCTCGTCAATGCTGTCGGCCGGCAGCAGGGTGTCGAGGAAGCGCTGCAGGCGCACGCTGTCGAGCCGGCCATCGAACAGTTCGACCTCCTGCGGTTCGCGCGAGAACACGTGATACAGCGCAAACCGGCCGAGGTGGGCGTCTTTCAGATCTTCCAGATCCTCACGAAACATCACCGAGGCCAGTTTTCGATTGCCATACAGCAGGCTCACGCGACTCTGGGGCTCGCGTGCAAGCACGGACTTCGCAATCGACAGCAGCGGCGTGATGCCGCTGCCAGCGGCGATCAGCACGACATGACGCGCGCGGGCCGGATCGGGCGCCATGCAGAATGCCCCGTCGGGCGCCATGCATTCAAGCGTGTCGCCGGCGCGCAGTTCGCGATTCGCCCAGGTCGAGAACAGGCCGCCCGGGAGTTCGCGGATGCCGATGCGCCATTCGCCGTCATCGATGCCGGCGCACAGCGAATAGCTGCGACGCTGCTCCTCGCCGTCAACCACACGCCGCAAGGTCAGATGCTGGCCGGGCTTGAACGTGAACTCGGCGCGCAGACTGGCGGGCACGGCGAGTTGCACGGATACCGCGTCGTCGGCTTCGCGTCGGACTTCTGCCACCGGAATCGAATGGAAGTGATGGGCCATGGCTACAACAGATTTCAGATTGGTTTGAAGTATTCGAACGGTTCGCGGCAGTCGCCGCAGCGGTAGAGCGCCTTGCAGGCCGTCGCCCCGAAGGCCGACAACTGCTCGCTGTTCGTGCTGCCGCAGCGCGGACAGCGGATCCGCGGCCGGAAGCGCAACGGCCGCGCCGCATCGGGCGCGAGCGTCTGCGGCGGTGCGATGCCATACGCGGCGAGACGCGCTTTCGCGTCGTCGCTGAGCCAGTCGGTGGTCCAGGCCGGCGACAGCTGCAGATGCACCGCCACCTCGCGCGCACCAGCCTCTTTCAGCGCGCGCACGATATCGCCCTGAATCATCTCGGTCGCCGGGCAGCCGGAATAGGTTGGCGTGACGGTGACATCGATCAGCTCACCGCGGCAGTCGACCTCGCGCACGATGCCGAGATCGGTGATCGAGATCGCCGGGATCTCGGGATCGGGGATCGCCGCGAGCACGGCCCAGGCCTGTTGGCGGTTCAGATTCACCAGGTTGCGTCGGGATGAGCGCGCGCGAGACTCTGCATCTCGGCGAGCATAATCCCGAGGTACTCGCTGTGCCGGCCTTGTCGGCCGCGCGAGCGGAACGGTGTCGACCCGGGCAGCGCGAGCGTAGCGTCGGCGAGCACGGGATGGACGGCGGCTTCCCACGCCGCGCGCAGGCCGTCGACCGCAGGGCCGATATCAGCCGCCGCCGCCGCCGAGTCGATCTCGTCCGGCACGAACAGTTCCGTCACATAGGGGTAGAAATAGTTCAGCGCCGACTGCATGCGTGCATGCGATTCATCGGTGCCGTCACCGAGTCGCACCACCCAAGCGGACAGATGCTCGCAGTGATAGCGGGTTTCCTTGCGCGACTTCTCGGCGATGGCAGCGAGTTCAGCATCGCGCGAGGCCAGCAGCCCGGTCCACAGCGCCTGTTGCCAGGTCACGTAGAACAGCGTGCGCAGGCAGCTCTGCGCGAAGTCGCCGTTCGGCAGCTCGACGAGCGTCGGGTTCAGGAACTCCGCCTCGGCGCGGAAAAAAGCCAGCGCGTCTTCATCGCGGCCGCGGTCTTCGAGCCGCCCGGCGTGCATAAACAGCAGGCGCGCCTGGCCGATCAGATCGAGCGCGACGTTGGTCAGGGCGATGTCCTCTTCGAGCACGGGGCCGTGCCCGCACCACTCGCCGAGCCGCTGGCCGAGGATCAGCGAGCCATCGGCGATGCGCAGCACATAGCGAACGTGTTCGGCGCACAGCGCGCCGGGAGGCTGACTGGGACTCATCGGGCTTACTCCCTGCTCACATGTGGTTCACTTCTTCCGGCAGCTGGTAGAAGGTCGGATGGCGATAGACCTTGTCTTCCATCGGATCGAAGAAGGCGGCCTTGTCGCCCGGATCGGAAGCGACGATCTGGTCCGACGGCACGACCCAGATCGACACACCCTCCTGTCGCCGCGTGTAGACATCGCGTGCCATCTGCAGCGCGAGCGTGGCGTCTGGCGCGTGCACGCTGCCGGCGTGCTTGTGATCGAGCCCGTTGCGGCTGCGAACGAAGACTTCCCACAGCGGCCATTCGTTGTGCTTGCTCATGTTGGATACTCCTGCTTCAGGCGGCGGCGGACTGATCGCGGGCGGCGCGCTTGCGGGCATGGGCCAGCGCGGCTTCGCGCACCCACGCACCGTCTTCCCACGCGCCGACGCGGGCGGCCAGCCGCTCCTTGTTGCACGGCCCGTGGCCGTTGACGACATTCCAGAACTCGCTCCAGTCGATGATGCCGATGTCATGGTGACCGCGCGTGTCGTTCCAGCGCAGATCCGGATCCGGGAAGGTGACGCCGAGCACCTTGCCCTGTTCCACCGCCGCGTCGACGAACTGCTGGCGCAGCTCGTCGTTCGAGATGCGTTTGATGCCCCACTTCATCGAGGTTTCGGAATGCTGCGAGTCCTTGTCGTGCGGGCCGAACATCATCAGCACCGGCCACCACCAGCGGTTCACCGCGTCCTGCACCATCGCGCGCTGCGCGTGCGTGCCCTGCATCATCGTGTACAGCGCATCGAAGCCCTGCCGCTGATGGAAAGACTCTTCCCGGCAGATGCGGATCATCGCGCGCGCATACGGGCCGTAAGAGCAGCGGCACAGCGGCACCTGGTTCATGATCGCGGCACCGTCTACCAGCCAGCCGATGACGCCGATGTCGGCCCAGGTCGGGGTGGGATAGTTGAAGATCGACGAATACTTCGCCTTGCCGCTGTGCAGCGCGTCGATCAGGCTGTCGCGCGACACACCGAGCGTTTCAGCCGCGGCGTACAGATACAGGCCATGGCCGCCTTCGTCCTGCACCTTCGCCAGCAGAATGGCCTTGCGCTTGAGGCTCGGCGCGCGCGTGATCCAGTTGCCTTCCGGCAGCATGCCGACGATTTCCGAATGCGCGTGCTGGCTGATCTGGCGCACGAGGGTTTTGCGGTAGGCGTCCGGCATCCAGTCCTTCGCTTCGACGAATTCACCGCGCGCGGCACGTTCATCGAACGCGGCGGCGCGCGCCGGATCGTCAACCGCAACCGGTTTGCCGTCGTGGTGCGGCAGGTCCATGGACTGCGTGTACATCGGGCGCTCCTCAGGCTTCGTGGCGGCGATCGAAGACGCGTCGCGCCTTGCCGATCGTCACCCGTTCAATAGATTGTGGATCGAGGACTTCGACCAGCGCCGAGATCCCAATCATGGATTTGGCGCGATGCTGCAGTTCGCGCGCAAGTGCCTCGCGGCGTCCAGTGACGGCGGCGTCGCGCAGTTCGACCTGGATCCGGATGCGATCCAGGTGGCCGTCCTTGTCGACGTGAATGAGGTAATGCGGCGCCAGCCCTTCGAGGGCGCAGACGATCTCCTCGATCTGCGTCGGGAAGACATTCACACCGCGGATGATCAGCATGTCGTCAGAGCGGCCGGTGATCTTGCCGATGCGCCGCATCGCGCGCGACGTTGGCGGCAGCAGACGGGTGAGATCCCGCGTGCGGTAGCGGATCACCGGCAGCGCCTGTTTGGTCAGCGTGGTGATCACGAGTTCGCCGGGCTCGCCGTCCGGCAGCACGCGGCCGGTGTCAGGGTCGACGATTTCGGGGTAGAAGTGGTCTTCCCAGATCACCGGCCCGTCCTTGGATTCAACGCATTCGTTGGCGACGCCGGGCCCCATGACTTCCGACAGGCCGAAAATATCGACGGCGTCGATGCCGGTACGCGCTTCCATTTCCGCGCGCATCGCTTCAGTCCAGGGCTCGGCGCCAAAGATGCCGAGCTTCAGCGACGACTGTCGGGGGTCAAGGCCCGCCTGCTCCATCGCGTCGATCAGGGTCAGCATGTAGGACGGCGTGACCATGATGATGTCCGGTCTGAAATCCGCGATCAGCTGCAGTTGCTTGTCGGTTTGTCCACCGGACATCGGCACCACCGTGCAGCCGAGGCGCTCGGCACCGTAGTGGGCACCGAGGCCGCCGGTGAACAGGCCGTAGCCGTAGGCGATGTGCACGATGTCTCCGGCGCGCCCGCCGGCAGCGTGGATTGAGCGTGCGACGAGATTCGCCCAGGTGTCGATGTCGTCCTGGGTGTAACCGACCACGGTCGGTTTGCCGGTGGTTCCCGACGACGCATGCACGCGCACCACGCGTTCGCGCGGCACGGCGAACATGCCGAACGGATAGTGGTCGCGCAGATCGCCCTTGTTCGTGAACGGAAAGCGCGCGAGGTCATCGAGTGTCTTCAGATCGGCCGGCGTGACGTCGCACGCCGCGAAGGCCTGTCGGTAATGCGACACGTTGGTGTAGACGTGTTCGAGTGTCGTTTTCAGCCGCGCGAGCTGCAGCGCGCTGATTTCATCGCGGCTCGCGATTTCGATGCGTTCACGCGGCCCGCTGCGCTCGCGTCCGATGCCCATCGCTCAGGCGCCCGCGACCGGCTTGCCGCGCAGCCGGTAGGCGCGGCCGCGCACGAGCGCGATCAGTTCGCCGTGCTGGTTATGCACGGTGATGTCGTACACCCCGAGACGGCCGGCCTGCGAGCGTTCACAGGCTTGCGCCCGGAGCCGATCATCGAGCTTCGCGCCGTGCAGGAACTCGGCGTCGATCCCCGAGGCGAGTGTCATCTCGTTGTAGCTGTTGCAGGCCAAGGCGAACGCGGTGTCGGCGAGGGTGGTGATGAAACCACCGTGGCACATGCCGAAGCCGTTCAGCATGTCCCGCCGCACCGTCATGTCGGCGGTAGCCCGCCCGGGCGCAATGGAGGCGATGGTGATGCCCAGGCCCTGGCTCGCGTAGTCGTGCTCGAACATCGCGGCGCAGGCGCGCTCGGCGATGGCTTGGCGGGGGTCGTCGTTGCTCATCGGAATATTCTTGACCAAACGGTCAGTCAATTATGTTTGGATTCGCCCGGGCCGGCAACCCTCCCGCTCACCAGGAAAGTCCGCCGAGCCGGATAGCGCTGCCGGCCAGCAGAAACCCGACCCCCAGAAGGGTCACACTGACGATGTGCCCGGCAAGCTGCGGCAGGCTCGCTGCGGTGAGGCGGGGAATGAGCCGCAGCCGGGCATGCAGGCCGAGCAGCGCGGTCAGCACGAGCAGCCCCAGCTTTACCGCGATCAGCGCCGCCTGCGGGCTGCCGAACGTGAACCAGCGAGACCAGTCGGGCAGCCAGTAGTGCGCGAGCCACAGGCCGGTGGTGACCTGCAGCAACAAAGCCGGCAGCGCCACCTTCTCGAAGCGCTGCTCGAAGGCCCGAATCGGTGCCGGATCGCGCGCGCGCAGCGCCGGCGGCAGCACGACCAAGCTCAGGATCAGATGCCCGCCGACCCACACCGACGCGCCGAGAAGGTGCAGCATCACGATCGCCTGGTAAGTCATCTGGCCACCCGGCGCTGTCTGGAAGTCCGGGGAGCCTACGCGTCGCGGCCGGCCGCGCAAACCGCCCGCGTCAACTCAGCTGTGAATGTAGTTCTGGAGCTGGCTGATGACGAACTGCTGCTCGGCAATGATCGCCTTCACGAGATCGCCGACCGAAATCATGCCGCAGAGCTGGCCATCGTCGACCACCGGCAGATGGCGCACGCGGCGCTCCGTCATCACGGCCATGCCTTCCTCGACGGTCAGCCGCGACGGCGCCGTGATCACAGGTGAGGTCATGATTTCCAGGATGGAGGTCGACTTCGACGCGCGGCCGCGCAGAATGACTTTGCGGGCGTAGTCGCGTTCCGAGATGATGCCGGCGAGGCGCCCCTGATCGAGCACCAGCAGGGCACCGATACCATGCTTGGCCATCAGGTGGATGGCGTCGTACACCGATGCATCGGGCGCGATACTGAAGACTTCGCGGCCCTTCAATTCCAGCAATTGCCTGATCGTCGCCACGGCGGACACCTCGCAACGGGAAGGATGGATTTGCGGTCAACGGCAAGGCTGCCGGCGACCCGCTCGTTCAAAGGTAGTCGGGCGTCCCCGGCGATTCAACAATGCGCTGCGGTCAATCCTGCCCGCCTGCGTGTCGGCGGCCCGCCCCGCAGGCGCTGGCTCAGGCGGCGACGGCGACCGAATCGGCCTTGGCGAGCTCATCGATGGCGTAGCGTGCGGCGTCGGGGAAATCGAGCAGTGCCGCTTCGGACGAGGTCTGGATGGCGCGAAACAGCGCGAACTGCGCTTTGTACTTCAGGTTGCCGATGGTGAGCGGCCCGATACTCAGGAAGCTGCCCTTCGCACGCGGCATCAGCGCTTCGCGATCGTGCAGCGCCACGCCGTCAATACCGCTGGGCGGCACAGCATTGGTGTCGGCGATGACCTGCAGGCGCTCGACGGCATCGAGCACCTCGCCGTCGAGAATCCGCACGCCGGCCTTCGCGGCGCACACCGCGACGTCGGCGCGCGCCAGCACCTGGCGCTTCTCGCGCTGACTGATCGCCGGCACCCAGTCCACCTTCGCCCTGTAGCGTTCGCAGAATCGCAGCGCCGAGCGTTCGTCATCATCCGCCGTCAACTGACACAACATTGCCTTCGCCCCCAGTTGGGCGGCGAGTACGGCGGTGCACAGACCGACCGGCCCAGCGCCGAACACGGCGAGCGTACGGCCTTCAAGGCCGGTGCCCATGCGCGCGAGTAGCGCGCGCTGCACCAGCGCCACCACGCTGGCCGAGGTCGTATAGGCGCCGTTCGGATCGGCGAACACGCCAACGCGGAAGTCACCGACCATCGCGCGCGCGGCGATCTGGAACATGTCGGCCGCGAGATGCACTTCACGCCCGCCGATGAAAATGCCGGTGTCGTTGAAGCGCTTCGGAGGACGGCAAAAAATAGCATCCTGCACGATGGCCGTGACCTGCTCGGGCCGCACGCCCGTCAGCGGGATGACTTGATCAAACCCGGCATCCGCGGCGATGGTGACGTCGAACGGACTGACGTTGCTGCCAGGAACGAGAAAATACAGGATGCGCTGACCCATGCTGAGGTCTCCGGATGTCGCGCGACCGGCGTTGGACCCACGCCCGCGCCATCAGGCGCGGCCACCCCAGCACAACCGATCGACGCGGTGGGGTCAGGCTGGATATCGGCGCCGGCCAAGAGCAGCTTTAGCGCGCGGCAAACACGGCGCACACAGGGGCATTGGGCGTGCAACGAACGGCCGGACGGTGTGCTCTGATCGCGGCGGACCAGTGGCCGTCGGTGGTCTCGGTGTGCACCGTGGCTGCCGGCTACAGGCAGATAAACCTGGTCGGCCGAATCAGCAAACGTCCTGCCCGATGCTGGCAACGAGCGCAGGTCGGATCAAGCAGTAGGGGCCCCCGATTTTCCTGATGCGGCAACGAACGGAGCGTTCGACATCACCTGTCCCGATCGCGCAAAATGTGGCTCTCAGGCTACACTCACACCATGCGCGTCGAGAACACCGTCGAGTTCCGCGACTGGCTCGACAAGCTTGAGGATCTTGGAGGCCGGGCTCGCATTCTGGCGTGTCGATCGACTCGTGCACGGGAATCCTGGCTCGCATCGCAACCTGCCCATGGCGTCTCTGAGCTGAAGGTGGACGTCGGCCCCGACTAGCGCGTGTACTACACTCAGCGCGGTGACCAGTTCCTCTTGCTGTTGGTCGGCGGCAACAAGTCAACGCAAGCCAAAGACATCACCAAAGCAATTCGCCTCGCACAGGCATATGGAATCTAGTCACATGGCCGCCACCGCCCGCACGAAGACCACCAGGCCGAAGACCTCGATTTACGACGTGGCAGAGCACCTTCGTACGCCCGAAGAGATGGCTGCCTATCTCGACGCCTGGCTCGAAAAGGCGCCGGATGACGTTTCTGGCATTGCCAGAGCCCTTGGCGACATCGCACGTGCCACGGGCATGAGCCTGGTCGCCAGGGAGGCGGGGCTCAGTCGCGAGAGCCTGTATCGGGCACTCAGCGAGGGGGGCAATCCGAGCTTCGCCACCGTGCTGAAAGTGGCACGTGCACTTGGCGTCCGTCTGCACGCCCAACCAGCGTGAGCGGCAGCGAGAGTGGCGGGAATCCATCGCGCACTTGGGCCGTTGCCGCTAAACGGACCGATCGGACCGTTAGCATCTCAGTGCCCACCATTTTCGCGTGCTGCGGCACGCTGGTCGGTGCGAGCGGTGCGGGTCCCTGATTTTCGTGCGTCGAGCCGGCGACGTGCGGGGTGGGCTGCTTCGCCTTCGCGCCCTGCGGAGGGCCCTGGTCAAAATTATCTTTACATTCGGCTGTTCCTGAGCGGCGGCGGCGGCGTTGCGCTTTTTGGCATTAGCCCCGCTATTGCCTGCGCATCGCGCCTTGCTGCAACCACTCAGGAACACCCTCGACGGTGACAAGATAATGTTGACCAGGGTCCTTAGTCACGAAGGCGAGTGTGGCGGCGGATAATCGGAACGCCGGGCGGCAACGATCAGGTCAGATTGAAGGCGTAGCGCGGATCGGCAACCCGCACGCGCGATTCCTCGAGGCCCAGTTCGCGACGCACGATATTCGTGCCGAGAACGAGCGAGACACATTTGTAGTGCGCAATGCGGCGGGACAGTCCTTCGCGACCGAAACCGCAGTCGGCGGTGATCACCAGCCGTTCCGGCGGCACGAATTCAAGCGCGTGCCGGATGGTGGCGGCAACCTGCTCGGGTGATTCGACGGTGGTCCGCGTGTGATCGACGACGCCGATGCCGATTTTCTTGTCCGTCTTGTGATGCTTCAGCAGCGCGATGTCGCGCGCCTGGTTACTGCCGCCTTCGAGCATCACGACGTCGCAGTTCATCGCAAGAAAGTACGGCAGCGGCCGTTCATAGCTCGGGCGCTCCCAGTAGAAGCTTTGCTGGTTCGGATTGCCCCAGCAGGTATGCGCCCAGATTTCGGTGTTCACGCCCTGCACCTGGCGATTGAAGGCCTCGGTATAGAACTCGAGATCCTTGTCGGTGCATGGCGGGTGCGCATTGCAGTTGAAGTGATGGACAGGCTCTTCGATCTGGATGACGGGGCAGCCTGCCGCGGCGAGCTCAAGATATTCCTCGTTCAGCGCTGCCGCTATCGCCATCACCATGTCGCGATCGTTCGCATAGTGTTCGTTCCACAGCATCATTGGCAGGCAGGTGGCGCAAATCGAACCGAACTTGACGGGCCGGTCGCTCATCTTCTGGGCCGTTTTCCAGATCGCGCTGAAATGCAGCGGGCCGCGCGTGATGGGGCCGGTCACCGCCGGCGGATGCCAGGACTCCTGAACTTCGTACAGGATGTGACCGGGCTTCATGTCGCCGTAATCCAGAAAATGCGAGCTGTCGCGGAAGCCTGTGATGCCCTGCAAGCGCTCGATGGTATAGAAGAACCACGAGCGGCCGCCGACTTCGAGATCGAAGCGCGTATCGCCGTCAACCAGGATGTCCAGGCCCGCGCGCTCCTGTTCGCTGATGTAGCAGGCCACGGCGTCGAGATATTGCTCGCGGTACAGCGAGTCACCCATCGCTACCTTGAACGGTCGCCCGTAGAGATTCTGATTGAACCAGCTTGGCTTCGGAAAAGAACCGACCATCGCCGTCGGCAATACCTTGTCTTTGGTCGCCACGAGCATAAGTTTCCCCTCTGGTTTGATTGGCGGTCTGGTGCCGCGTGTTCGACACTGTCCCGCAGCGCGGGTACCGCGAGTATGTACCAGATGTGGCGGAGCTCGCGCGGGTGTCGGACGCGCCTTACACAGACTGCGGCATCTGTCGCCCGATTCGATGCCAACAGCGGTGCTGCTGAGCACTCGCGTCCTGGTCGATCAGCGAACGGGAACAGATCGATTCTTCATCATCACGCGGGGTTCGAAGATATCCACAGCGCGTCACATGCTGTGGTACAGCAGTCGATTTCAAAGGTGGGTGTCCCCTATCTCTGCTCCCCTATCTCTGCTCGACCTGGAACTATTACCGCCGCATTTGATTGCTGCGCCGGGGAGGGACCTCCTACACTCACTGCACAGGCCACCAAAACGACTCAGTGAGGCGTGATTTCAATGAAAAATGCATCGCTACTGCACTTTGCTTTCGGATTACTCCTGGCGGCCGTAAGCGCTTCGACGCTGGCGGCGACCGCAACAATAATTACAGAGATCAACGCTTTGTTCGATCCGAACGGCACGACCTCGATGTTAGGCTGCGTCGGGCGCCCTGACTGCGATAGGAACCTCGTGATCGACGCGCCTCTCGTGGTTGGCGACCCCGACGGGGTCTCGGCAGCGTCGAATGTCAATTACGCCTTTTTTGCGTCTACCAATACGTCAATCGTGCCCAATTTTATCCATACTGGCGCGGCACAAGCGCACGCGTCGCCGGGATCCTTACACGCCTCTGCCGAAGCCCAATTAACCGGCACCGGCGGCGGCATTCACCCGGGAGGTATCAGTGCTAATGCTTACGTCGAGGTCACTGACCAGATCAAAGTCAACTCTTCAAGCTTGGCGAAAGGCACTATCGTTACGCTGAACGTCCTGCTTGATATCACGGGCCATGGGCGAGGACGGGCCGGAATAATCGTGTCTGGCAGGAAAGCGGGAATCTTCGGACTCGCAGGCTTGTTCGGTGGTGACGAGATTTCGTCGCGAGAGGCAGACAGCCTTCCAGTAATCTCCGGACAATTCTCTGCGGAAGTGGGGAGCACCCCCCCCTCAACATCGAGTACTACTTGCGATCAAGCACCGGTGTCGCTAGCGCTGCTTGGGCGCAGGTAGACAGGCTGAACGGACGCGCAAGAATCTCTGACTACAGCAATTCCGCGTATCTGTCTTTCTCTGCTGCGGATCCAGACGAGGTGACCCTCGATGGATTGAGTGGTTACGACTATGTGCAGGCAAGTCCGGTGCCAGTGCCGGCGGCCTTCTGGTTGCTGATCCCGGGCATCGCCGTCCTCGCGCGCCGCCGGCGCATGTGCGACGGATCGGCGCCGAATGAGGGCTGCGGAATTCGTCCAGATTTCTGAATAGAAAGCTTCGTGGTCAGGATAATCGGGGACACCCACCGGGCAAAATCTGGAATACCCACCATTCGGTGCAGGCTGCGGCACGGCTGTCGATTCAATCGAGTGGGTGTCCCCGATTTTGAGCCGATTTTGAGATTTTGCCGTTTCTCCCAGACTTTCCGACTTTCTAGAATCTATTCGAGCGATGACGCGCCCCGTCGGGGGTTCAGTGATCCGTAGCGTCATCGTCCAGAGTCTAGGGGCGAGACATATAATCTTTCAGTTCGGGCGAAAAGCGTTCGTCGTGGCGGGGCGCCAACTGGTGACTCGCGCGTGACATCACTGCGCTCCAGCGGCCGAACTGGCGCCACTCCTCTCGCGTCTTCACCACCGCCAAGCGGAGCCTGCTTAAAATCTACCACATCACACTATTGAATCTGATTGATTGCTTGCGCCCGCATTTGCACGCGCAGCGTCTCGGTGGCGGCCGCATCAACCTTGTATCCAAGCGAACTACCATCCCCCTGCAGCACCACTCCATAAATCGAGTGCGCACGCGCCTGCGTTTCCCATTTCTCCGCCACGTCCACGAGCACGCGCTGCGGATCGCGCTCGCAGGGGTGGCCGTAGCCGCCGCCAGAGTTATCGATGCCGCGCAGCCATTCGCCGGGCTCGAGCGTGATCTGGGCGATGCCGGGGAGTCGCTCTTCGCTGCCGTCGCGGTTCACCTTGAAGGTGCGCGCGCCGGGACTGTCGTGCCCGCCGTTGACGCCTTTCGGCGGAAAGACCTGGCCGTCGCACGGAATTGCAACCGTCATCGCGTCCTGCTTGGGCCCGTAGATCAGCTCCGCGCCCGGCGCCCCCCGGAACTTCCCCGCCGCGCAGGTCCCGGGATGGATACGCACCGATTTCATATGCAGGGGGTGCTTCACCTCGACGAGTTCGACGGAATCGCGATAGATGAGTCCGGCCGCGACCGGAATGCCGTAGGTCAGCCAGCCGTCTGCCTGCGGGCTCGCCGGGCCACCGTTGCCGCCGACGAAGAGCTGGTTGATGTAGGGCTCGCCTGCGCGCCGGAAATCCTTGCCCGACACGACGGCCCAACCGGCCCCCATGCCCACGCCCCCTTCCGCCAGACCGTAACCATCACCGAGGCTCGCCAATGCCGACTGCGTCAGGTTGACGAGGCGGTCACCGACATTCGTCGTGGCGAGCGAGGCGGAGTGCGGAAACTTCGTGCGGCCGACGACTGCCCCGTCACGCAGCAGCACGTTGACGCGACGGAAGACACCGTGGCAGCGCGGGATGTCGGGATCGAGGCAGTTCATGACGCCAGCGATCGAGTTGTTGATTGCACAGGCCTCGCAGACGTTAAAGCCGTTGTCGAGGCAATCGATGTTGTCGCGGAGATCGATCACGATCCGCCCTGCCTCGGGATCGATTTCGATCGTGCAGTTGATGGGGATGCCGTCGGGCATGCCGGGGATCGGGTCATGGGCACCGTGATGCGCGATGGTCGCGCGCGGCATTTTTTTGATCGCCTGGATGGTCCGCGTTTCGGCGTAGTCGAGCCACTGTGCCACATAAGCCCGGACCTTGTCCTTGCCATACTTGCGACAGAACTCGATCAGCCGGCGTTCGCCGACGCGCGCTGAGCCTATCGCGGCCAGAAAGTCGCCGTACCACTGGTCCGGCACGCGGATCCGGCGGCGGCACATACGCACGATGTCCTCGTTCATGTGGTAGTCACGCTGCACACGCACGCACGGAAAAATAAGCCCGCCTTCTTCGTACACATCCCGCGCATACGGGACATAGGTTGTCGGCGTGGCGTTGCCGGTGTCCGCCTGATGGGACTTGGCGCAGACGGTGAACATGTGCTCGCCATCGACGTAGACGGGCACGAGGATCGTATGGTCCGCCGGATGGGTGTTGCCCATGTAGGGATCGTTGTGCAGAAACGCATCGCCCGGCGCCAGATCGGGATGGAGCTTGTGCATCGAAAGCGTCTGCAGGTGCGAGCCGAAGATGTGTACGGGCAGGCCTTCGGCCGTGGCGAGCAGCTCGTTGTCTGCGGTCACGATGGCGCAGGACATGTCGCGTGCGCTCGCGATCACGGCAGAGCGGGAAGCCCGCAGCAGCGTGTTCGTCATCTCCCGCACGATGCCATCCACCCGGTTCGCCATGATCGACAGCAGCATCGGGTCGATAGCGGGCGTCGAAGCGGCGTTGGCCGTGGCATTCATGTTCGTAATCCTCGCGTTCGGTCGGCGGTTCAGAGCGATATGACGTAGTTGCCAGCGGCGGTGCGGCGCGCGGTCGATCCCGGATAGACGACCAGGGTCGTCGTCGGCTCCTCGATGATGGCGGGACCCTCGACCCCGTCAGCCAGCGCCGGCTCATCGCCGCGAAAGAGGGGAACCACAACGGCGCCCGCACCGAAGTACGCGCTGCGTTCGGCGGCCCCGCTGTGCTGGCCTGCGCGCGGCGTGACCGGCGACTGCCCCGTGCTCCCCAGTTGCACGGTCAGCCGGCCGCGCCAGTTCAGGCATTCGACCTGGCCCGTATCATCGCGTACGGCGAAGACGCGCTCATGCGCGCGGTGAAAGGCCTCCACCATCCGTGCGACGTCGTCGTCGGACTCGAAGCGGTGTAGTGGCAGCGCCGCGTCGAGCTCCCAGACCTGCGTGAGATAGCGTGCCTCCACCGTGTATTCGCGCCGGCGGCCGGCGCCGGCCGCCGCACTCAAGGCGCCAAAGGACTGGTCGAGGCGCGAATCGATGTCGGCCAGTACGGCGTTGACCCCGGCCCGGTCGAAACGGTCACTGACGGTGACGCGGTTGCCGGACTCCTCGAAGACGATGTCGGAAAACTGCATGCCGGCGGCGGAAAGCGCGGCCGCAGCCCGCGGCACGAGCACCGTGCGCACCCCCAGCTCGCGCGCGATCGGCACGATGCTCAAACCGGCCGCGCCGCCGCCCGCCACCAGCACCGCCTCGGCCGGGTCGAAGCCCTCGGCCACCGTGATGTCCTGGATGGCGTTGATCATGTGCTCATTGGCAACGTTGAGGATCGCGTGCGCCGCCTGTTCCGCACTGCCGCCGAGCGCGTGCGCCAGCGCGGCAATGGCGCGTCGTGCCGCCGTCACGTCGAGCTTCATGCGGCCGCCTAGGAAGTAATCCGGATCGAGATAGCCGAGCACGAGCGCGGCGTCCGTCACCGTCGGCAGCTCGCCGCCCTGGCCGTAGCAGACAGGGCCGGGCGCCGAACCGGCAGATGCGGGACCGACGCGAAGCAGACCGCCCTCGTCGATCCACGCGATTGATCCGCCGCCGGCGCCGACCGAGCGCACGTCGACGGACGACACCGACATCAGGTGCCCCCTCCACTGGCCGCCGAGCCAGGTTTCGCGCGTGTACTTCAGTTCGCCCTCGCGAACCAGGCTCACGTCGAAGGTGGTGCCGCCCGTATCGCAGATGATCACGTTGCTGCCCAAGCCTTCCATTGCCGCGTAGGCGCGGCCGGCCACCGGGGCCATCGCAGGGCCGGACTTCACCGTATGAACGGGCTTCTCGATGATGTCTTCGACGTAGGTGCAGCCGCCGGCCGACGTCGACACGAAGATATTGCCCTTGAAGCCGGCGCCGCGCAGATCGCTCTGCATCTGGCGCAAGTGCCCCTGCATGAGCGGCTTGATCGAGGCGTCGATCGCGGTCGTCGAGGCGCGCCGGTATTCCCGCACGATCGGCACCAGCAGATGCGACACAGAGACGGCGATGGCCGGGGCCTCCTCGGTCAGGATCCCGGCCATGCGGATCTCATGGGCGGGATTAGCAACCGACCACAGGAAACACACGGCGGCCGCTGCAAAACCCTCTGCCACAAGGCGACGCGCAACTTCACGCGCCTGCGCGTCGTTGAACGGCGTGACGATTTCGCCTTCGGACGACATGCGCTCCTGGATTTCGAACGTATGGCGACGCGCGATATACGGCTTGGGAAAGTCGTAGGAAAAGTCGTGCGGCCCGTACTTGCCGCCTTCGCGCGTGACCAGGATGTCGGGAAAACCTTCAGTGGTGAGGAACGCCGTTTTGGCCACGGCGCCCTGCACGATGGCGTTGGTCGAACGGGTCGTGCCGAAGATGAGCAGCTGCGCCTGGGCAAGCAACTCGGCCTCGGCGATACCCATCTGAGCCGCAGCATCCACGAGCGCTGCCTGCATGCCGTCAAAGATGCGCGTTGGCGTCGTCGGTGCCTTGCCGATGACCATGCCCCCGCGCTCGTCCTGCACGACCACGTCCGTGAAGGTTCCACCGGTGTCCACCGAGATCTTGTATCGCATCTGGTCCACCTGCCCTGAAAGTGCAGGAAACATAGAGGGCATCGCTTGTCGGCACAAGAGTCGGCGGGGCGTCTGCATGGACCCTTCTGGTGGGCGGCGAAACAGCGCTGAACGGAAATTCCGCTGGCTGGCGTGCGCAGGTCACGCGAAATTCTCCGGGCGTGGGCTTGAATGCTTGCGTGCAGAGCACCAGGGCAATCGCTGCCAGCGACAATGCTGCTTGTCGAGTTCAACCATGGCATGCAGTAAACGGTCTGCCGTGCCCGCCACGAATTCCAGTTCATGGGTATTCAGGAAAGCATAATCCTCCCGGTCGCCGTCCTTCATGCGGGTGAATTTTACCGTTTCCATCGTCACCTCTTTCAGCCTCATCTACAAAAGCCGTCTGCCGTTTTCCAACAGGGTTATTTGCGTCGGCGCAGGGTCGCCACTGTCTGGCGTAATACTTTGGCATCTTTGATCACAAACGTATCGGTGCCGAAGTCGTAGAGATAGGCCGCCGATTCCGCAGTCCAGGTCAAATACACCGTGTCCTCAACTGCTTGCTGGTCGATGAGATCGAAACGGGATCCGCTCGGCAGCCATTCGTCCAGCCACAGCGTGAAGAACGCACGCGCACCGGCCAGGCCGCGCCACACGCGATCACCATAAAGCATCACACTGTGTTCGTCGTAGTCGAGCAGGATCTGATCGAGGTCGCCGCGCGCGAACGACTGCAAGTGATGATCAAAGACTTCAGCGGCGGTCGCCATATTCGTGTCCTGTTGGTGCGGCAGGCTGAAAACGCATCACGTTGGGCGCACGCGGTGGGTTCAATCTGCAGCGGTTGCCTCATGGGATTCTCTGCCGCCCAGCACGCCAACGTTAACATGATCGTCCCCGCGTGCCGGCAGATGCATCGCGAGTGCGCGATAACGCCGCCGGCGTCACTCGGGGACACCCACCGACCGTATTGATTGCTGGCGCTGCGGCTCGGTGGCGGTTTCGTTTGATGGGTGTCCCGCTTTCCCACCGGGGTGTCCCTGCTTTCCGAGCGCACACTCCCACTTAAGTTATCGTCTCCGTGATTGGCGCAAAGCGTGGCAGACCCGGAGGCTCCATCAGCTGTCGGTCCCAAAGTGCGGATTCCCGACGAATGAACAATGCGTGAAGCTGTGCTAGTTTTGGCCTCGTTGCCACGAGGGGACATCGGTGTACGGGCGTCGCCCCGGCCATATCGCCGACAGCTGAAGACCGGAACAAGGGAAGGAACGTCGATGCCAAGAGTTCGACCGGGACGATGGCTTGCACTCGGCGCACTGGCGCTCGTCGCTGCAGCGGCCGTGGGCAAGGATGCCGACTACACGCGCAAGTCGTGGTGGCCCTCTGAATGGGGCGCCGCAGACCGGCTCGGTGCGCTCAATCGCCTGACGCCCGCCAAGGTGCTCGAGGCGATCAGCCTCGTCACCACGGGCACGATCTACGACATGACCTTCGTCTATGAAGAGTCGATGCCGCTCTTCAGCCTCACGCCCTTTCGCCGCAAATACACGCTGATCGTCCCTGGCGGCCCGACGTATTCCGCGCGCGGCGAGAACCGGCTCTTCTGGAACGAAGACTACATCTCGGGACACATCACGCAGGACGGCACGCAGTTCGATGCGCTGTGTCACATGGGAACCGAGCACGGCGACCCACGCGAGCAGCGCTATTACAACGGCCTGCTGCAAACCGAGGTCGGCGATGGTCGCGGCTGCAAGCAGCTTGGCGTCGAAAACACCACGCCGATCTTCACGCGCGGCATTCTGATCGACATCGCCGGCCTCAAGGGCCGCATGCTCGAGCGCAGCGAGGAAATCTCCATCGACGACCTCAAGGCGGCGCTCGCGCGTCAGGGCCTGTCGGAGCAGGACATCCACCCCGGCGACGCACTCTTCTACCACACCGGCTGGGCCAGCCTGTGGAAGGTCGACAACGAGAAGTTCAACAGCGGAACCCCAGGCTTGAGCCCGGCCGCGGGTGATTGGGTCGTGGCGAAGAAAGTCGTTCTGGTGGGCACCGACAACTGGGCGGTTGAGGCCATTCCAAACCCGAATCCGCACCTGTTCGCACCGAATCACCAGAAGTTCCTGGTCGAGAACGGCATCTACATCATGGAAAACCTGGATTTCTCCCGGCTCATCGCGGCGAAAGTCTACGAATTCGCGTTCGTGTTCGGCGCCGTGCCGTTCAAAGGCGCGACCGGCTCGCCGGGGCGGCCGTTCGCGATCCGCTAAGCGCCTCGTGCCGGGCGCCGCAAATGACGCTGTTGCCCGTTCACGTGCTCCCCGCCTTCACATTCGTCAACTGCACCAAGGGACGGTCCTCCAGCCATCCGTATTCCCGGTAGTGCAGTTCTGGGACACCCGCCATGTTTCCTCAGCCCAGACGGATGCCGGTTAGCCGGCCTGCCTGATCGTATTTTTGCCCCGCCAACGACTCGCTCCTGCGACATATTCCCTCAGTTTTGATGAGGTGCCGCAGGTGCTTGTAAGCAAAAAGCGCTCTAGAGACTTAATTAAGTTTACAACATGGGTTTTTTAAGTTAACAATCTCGCGGTGGCAAAGCCTTCAAGATTTCCGGACCTCGTGCGGACCGTAACTCGCGATGTCGTCAAGCATCCGCGAGACCTTACTCGTCACTATGCCGAACGCCTCGGGATTTCGCGGGTAGCGGCGAATCGATACATATCGAGACTTGAGAAGGAGGGATGGATAGCCCGCAGTGGGCCGTCTACTCATCCCGTTTTCAGCCCGGGCTATAAACGACGGCTAGCGAAATTTTATTCGCTCGCTGCGCTTGAGGAAGACGTGGCATGGCAGATCGACTTTAAACCGTATTTGAACCTGCCCGTGAACGTGATGCACGTTGCCAGCCATGGATTTACTGAGATGGTCAACAATGCGATTGACCACTCAGGAGGAGACTCCGTTCTCGCTTGGGCTAAATAGCCTGTCATGTACCGGAGACAAATGTCACGCTGCGATTCGCAGAGTCGACACTTTAGTACCTGGGAACGGTTGGGCATTGCGCAGAAAGCCCTGCACCGCCTCGATCAACGTTTCGATGTGCTTGTGGCGGTGATTGCGGGTGACGTGGGCGTGCATCTGCTTCCATAACCGCTCGATGACGTTGTCGTCAGGCGAGTACGGTGGAAGGAAATGCAGGACGACACGGCCGTTGGTC
>Ga0163144_10000867_pt1 | contig 71839 bp, 66 predicted proteins | sample OliLak19BULKMAT1_FD_123175 | JGI IMG/M metagenome (GOLD analysis project Ga0163144, IMG submission 123175) | Freshwater microbial mat bacterial communities from Lake Vanda, McMurdo Dry Valleys, Antarctica - Oligotrophic Lake LV.19.BULKMAT1 | ecosystem: Environmental > Aquatic > Freshwater >... | reverse complement strand
GGGTGGGGGGGGGGGGGGGGGGGTGGGGGGCGCAAGAGGGGCAGCGTAGCTATCGCGGGCCAGTTCCGCGTCGGCGAGGCAACACCACGGCATCCTCGTCATCGGCGTGCCTGACAGTCCCCCGGTCCCCCGGCCCCCCTGTCCCGCGGTCCCCCGGTCCCCCGCCCCCCCCGTTCCCCGTGTCCGGTCTTCCGCCTATACTCCCCTCCCATGTCCGCCACCGGAGACCTCTACCGCTCCTATCTGGACGCGCGCTGGCACTTCGACCCGGCCGAAGCGACCGCGGCCGGCCTCACCGCGCACGTATCCCGGCTGGGCGATTTCTCCGCCGACACGATGCGGGTCCATCTGGCGGCCCTCAAGGCGATTGCCGTTGCGGTCGAGCAGCTGGAGGTCGCGGACACCGACGAAGAGATTGACCGGACCGCCTTCCTCGATGAGGTGCGCATCACGGTCGCCCGGTTCGAGCGGGAGCGGCCCCAGGTGCACGATCCCGCCTTCTGGGTCTCGCATCTCTACACCGCGCTGCACGCCACCCTGCGGCGACGAGACCTCTCCGACAGCCAGCGTGCGGCCGGCCTGCTGGGCCGCCTCAAGGGAACCCCGGCCTTTCTCCTGTCGGCCCGGGAAACCCTGCGTGAACCCCCCCAGATCTTCCTGGATACCGCGGCGGCGCTCACCGAAGCCGGTCCGCGGCTGCTGGCCGAAGCAGCGGAAGCCGCCCGGAACGCGGAGCCCGCGCTCGGCGACGAGGTCGAGGAGGCGCTGACCGAGGCCGAGACCGCCCTCGCGCGGTTCGGCCTGGCGCTGCGCACCGAGCTGCGCGCCCACCACGACGATCTCTCCTTTGCCATCGGGGAAGAACAGTTCAACCTGCGGCTGCATCACGAGCACGCCCTCCAGTCGAGCGCCCCCGAGCTCTATCGCTACGGGCTGCACCTGGCCGACGAAGTCACCGCCGAGGTCGAGGCCCTGGCTCGGCAGATCGATCCGGGCGTGCCATGGCGGACCGTCGTCGAGCGGCTGCGGGCCGACACCGCGCCCGGCCCCGATCTGGTGGGGCATTTCCGCGACTCGGTGGAGCGGGCCCGCGGGTTTCTGGAGGCCAGGGACCTGATCACCATTCCGTCCGGCACGCTCGAAGTGCAGGAAACGCCGCCGTTCCTCCGCCCCCTGATGCCCTTCGCCGCGTATCTCCCGCCGGGCGTCTTCGGGGAAGAGCGCATCGGACGATTCTTCGTGACCTCGCCGCGGGCCGGTGAGAGCGACAGCGGCTGCTCCCTGCACGAGATCGCCGCCACCGTGGTGCACGAGGCCTGGCCCGGGCATCACCTGCAGATGCTCACCGCCCAGAACAATGCCTCCGAGGTTCGGCGGGTCAGCTGGACCCCGGTCACGGTGGAAGGGTGGGCCCTGTACTGTGAGGAGCTGATGGCGGAGCAGGGCTTCTTCGCTTCGGTGGAGGAGCGGCTGTTCCAGCGCCTGCACCTGCTCTGGCGGGCGGTGCGCATCGTGCTGGATGTGGGGCTCCATACCCGCGGCATGACACCGGACCAGGCGGTGGACATCCTGGTGGATCGGGTCGCGGTGGACCGTCCCCGGGCCCGCGCGGAGGTCAGCCGCTACTGCGCCTGGCCGACGTACCAACTGTGCTATGCGGTGGGGCGGCGTGAGTTCCTGGAGTTGCGTCAGACGTGGCGGGAACACGCCGGGCCCGGCGCGTCGCTGCGGCAGTTCCACGACACCGTGCTCTCGTATGGCGGGCTGCCGGTCTCGCTGATCCGCTGGGGCATGGGGCTGGAGATCGAGGATTGACCGCCGATCCGCGGCATAGTTCCCCCAATCCTCCCATCCCCGGCGTCGTCAAGGGCCTCTCACTGGTCTCGCTGCTCAACGACTTTGCCAGCGAGATGGTGTACCCGCTCCTGCCCGCGTTCATCACCACGACCCTCGGCGGCAGCGCCACGACCCTCGCGGCCATAGATGGCGCGGCCGACTGCGCCGCGGCGGCCACCAAGTGGGTCAGCGGCGATCTGTCCGATCGCGGCGGCTGGCGGAAGCCGCTGATCGCAATCGGCTACTTTGTCGCGATCATCGGCCGGCCCGTCATTGCCCTGGCGACCGCCGGCTGGCAGGTGGTCGGACTCCGGGTGATTGACCGGGTCGGCAAGGGGATGCGCTCCCCGGCCCGGGACGCGCTCATCGCCGATGCCACCCCGCCGGCGCTCCGCGGCCGGGCCTTCGGGTTCCACCGCATGGCCGATCACTTCGGCTCCATTCCGGGCGCCCTGCTCGCCTGGTGGCTGCTGAGCCACCAGGTGGATGTGCGCACCATCCTCGGCTTCAGCGCCGTCCCGGGCCTGCTGGCCGGCATCGTTCTCCTGGCGGTACTCCGAGGGGCACCGGAACGACCCGCGGAGAAGCACCATCTGGACCCTGGCGCCGACGCCACCGGGCGGGTGTTCTGGGGCCCCGTGCTGGCGCTCGCCGGACTGGTCCTGCTCCGGCTCCCCGAGACGCTGCTGCTCCTGCGCCTGCAGGACCTGGGCGTGGCGGTTGCCACGATTCCCCTGGTGTGGGCCGGGCTGCATGTGGTGCGCACCGGAGTCTCCTACCCCGGCGGCTGGCTGGTGGATCGCTTCGGGCCACGGGGCCTGGTGGCGCTGGGCGGGGTTGCCTTTGCCTCGGGGGCGCTGGGACTCGGCCTGGTCCATGGTCCCGCCGCGGCGGTGCTCATCTTTCTGGGACTCGGCGTCGTGGCCGGACTGATGGAGTCGGCCGAACGGACGCTGGTCACGCGGCTGGCACCCAGGCGCACCGGACGCGGCTTCGGAGCGTACCACGCCGTCACCGGGCTGGTCGCGCTGCCCGCGGCGCTCGGCTTCGGTGCAGTCTACCAGGGCTTCGGGGGCGACATGGCACTCAAGCTGTCGGCCGGGGGTATGATCGTGGCGGCGCTCGCGTGGTTGCTGCTGGCGCCGCGGTCGGTCCCGGCGGGCAGCGCGTAGTTCGAGCAATCTCTTCAATGCTGGCGGTAGACATGATCCGCGTGGTGCTCCGGACACCCCTCCGCGTGCTGCTCCTGGCCGCCCTCTCGGCCCTCCCCGCGGCCGCCCAGGTCCAGATCCGCCTGGGTGACTCCACCCGGGTCACCTACTCCGAGATCCACGAAGGGCTCACCCTCGGCACCCCGGCCGCGGATTCCGCCCTCCGCATCCTCCGCGAGACCCGCCCGGGCCGGCTCTGGCGGATCGCCCGCGGCATGCTGGAAGGCAAGGTGGACTGGAACTTCGGCGAGCTGGCCCTCACCCGCCTGGCCGAACTGCGGGACCCGGTCAGCATGGACAGCGTGCTCCACTGGCGGAAACTGATCGTCAACGACGATATCCCCCCGCCGCCGGCCACCAACCTGCGCGACGTCTTTCCGGCGCTCCGTGCCATTCAGCTGGAACGGGAGCGGGGACAGAAGGGGGACCAGTTCATCCTCAACGATTTTCTCTCGAGGATTCCCTCCGAGTACTACGACCTGGGCGACGCCTGGGTGTTCGGGCGGCTCGGGGCAGGGGCCGCGGACAGCGTGGCCCGGCGATTCCTCGAGACCCCGGACCAGGCCCTGCGGATCCGGTATCTCACGCTGCTGTCCTTCTCCCGGGACACCACACTGATCCCGCTGCTCGGCCGGATCTACGCGGCGCCGGACAGCTTCGACCTGCCGCTCAGGGTGGCCACCCGCGCCTCGGATGGCCTGACGTGGATCGGGACCCGGAACGCCCTCACGGCGCTGATCGATGCCCGCGCCAGTGCGCGCACACGGGGGATCTACGCCGACCCCAAACTGGGCCACGCCGACCTGGACTTTCTGGGGAACGACAGTTCAATGGTGGTGAGCCGGACCGGGCGGTGGGTCACGGAGTGGCTCGACATCCTGCCGTGAGGCGCGGTCGGCGCCCGAGCCTCAGCCCGCCCGCTCCTTCTCTCCCCCCACCTCCGACACGCCGCCCGACACCACGAAGGTCATGACCCTGGCGCTCGGCACGTTCAGGGGCACGACGCTCTCACGCGGAAAGACCAGGGTCTGTCCCGCAAAGTTGTAGGACTGCGGCAGGTAGACCGTCACCCGGTCGCCGAGTCCAAACTCCTCGAGTGAATCCTGGGTGAGGAAGCCGATCGCCTGTGCCCCGGTCTCCTTGCTGAGGGTGACCAGGACCGGCTGCCGGAACCGGCGTTTCTCGCCCACGAACGCGCCAAATACATCCTTGATCCCGGTATAGAGAAACCGCACCCCGGGCAGCCGCTCCAGCATCTCTTCCACCCACGTGAGGATCCGTCGGGTGAGGAAGTTGGTGGCCAGGAAGCCCAGCAGGGTGATGATCCCGATCGTCACCACGAAGCCCACGCCCGGAATCGGGATGCGGAGCCATCCGTCCACCGTGGTCAGGACGAACCAGACGGCGTAGAGGGTGAGCGCGACCGGCGCGGTGAAGATGAGTCCATTCAGGAAGTAGCCGACAAAACGTTTCATGGGGAAGCGGCCTCGCGGCCGTCGGGTGAGAGGGTCAGCAGCAGCGGGTGGGGCCGTCGCCGTAGCGCGACTGGAGGTATAGCTCGAAATACTCCTGCTCGCTGGGGATCGGCCAGGCGGGGTGCATGAGCCGGAGATGCCGCACGTACTCGCGGTAGTCCGGCATGCCCGACACCTGGCGCAGCGTTGTCAGGCAGCCCGCCAGGCGGTCGCGCACCTGGATCCAGAGCCCGCTGGCGGAGCGGTCCCATCCCGGTGCCTGGTCCGGTGTCGTGCCCACGGCGTCACGTGCCATAGGCCGACTCCACGAACGGGGCTTCCATCATCCGGGGCTGCTTGTGTCCCCGCAGCACCAGCCACCACTCCCGGGCCGAGGAGATCACCACCGCGAGCACGATCAGCACAAAGACGGAGGCGACCACCGCGTTGAGCTGCGCGTTGAAGAGCAGCCGGGCGCCGCGTTCCGCCTCCACGGCCCCGCTGGCGATGTCCACGCGGAGCGCCGCGGCATCGGCCAGGAAGCCGATCCGCCGGTGGGGGGAGAAGATCTTTTCCCAGCTGGCGGTGAGGGTCACGATCAGCAGCCAGGCCAGCGGCACCAGCGTCACCCACGCCTGCCGGGCCTTTCCCGACTTGATGATCAGCGTGGTGCCCACGCACAGCGCCACGGCGGCCAGCAGCTGGTTGCTGATCCCGAACAGCGGCCACAGCGAATTGATCCCGCCCAGGGGATCGAGCACGCCCTGCACCAGGAAGTAGCCCCAGCCCGCCACCACCAGCGCGGACGAGAGCACGATGCTGGGATACCACGACGTGCGGCCCAGCGGCGCCCAGACGTGGCCGGCCAGCTCCTGGAGCATGAACCGGCCCACCCGGGTCCCGGTATCCACGGTGGTCAGGATGAACAGCGCCTCGAACATGATGGCAAAGTGGTACCACAGCGCCAGCAGGTGCTCGCCGAACAGGCCGCCGAACAGCGTGGCCATGCCCACGGCGAGCGAGGGGGCGCCCCCGGTGCGGCCCAGCAGCGTGGCCTCGCCCATGGAGCGGGCCAGCCCGTCCATCTGCTCGGGTGTGACCAGGAACCCCCAGCCGCGGATGGTCTCCGCCGCGGCCACCACGTCGCCCCCCAGGGTGCCGAGCGGGACGTTGATGGCAAAGTAGACCCCCGGATCCAGAATCGACGCCGCGCACATGGCCATGACCGCCACGAACGATTCCATGAGCATGCCGCCGTAGCCGATCAGCCGGGCGTCCTTCTCCTGGCGCAGCATCTTGGGCGTGGTGCCGGAGGCGACCAGCGCGTGGAATCCGCTGATGGCGCCGCAGGCGATGGTAATGAACGCAAACGGAAAGACCTTGCCGGCGAAGACCGGCCCCGTGCCGTCAATGAACGGAGTGAGCGCCGGCATCTTGAGCGGCGGCAGCACGATCAGGATGGTGACGCCGAGCAACAGGATGGTGCCGATTTTCATGAACGTGGAGAGATAGTCGCGGGGGCAGAGCAGCATCCACACCGGCAGCACGCTGGCGATGAACCCGTAGCCGATCAGGGCCGCGGCGATGGACGTTGCCGACCAGGTGAACAGCGGCGCCAGGGTGGCGCTGGCCGCCACCTGCTGGCCCCCCACCAGCGCCAGCATCAGCAGGATCACCCCCGCCACCGAGGCCTCCACGGTCCGGCCCGGCCGCCAGACCTTCATCCAGAAGCCCATCATGACGGCGATCGGAATGGTGCAGGCGATGGTGAACAGGCCCCACGGGCTGTCGCGCAGCGCATTCACCACCACCAGCGCCAGCACCGCCAGCAGGATCACCATGATGGCCAGGATGGCGAGCATGGCGGCGATGCCGGTGAAGGGACCGATCTCCTCCTTGGCCATCTGGCCCAGCGACTTGCCGTCCCGGCGCATGGAGCCGACGAGGATGATGAAGTCCTGTACCGCGCCGGCCAGCACCACGCCGAAGACCAGCCAGATGGTCCCCGGCAGGTAGCCGAACTGGGCGGCCAGCACCGGGCCGATCAGCGGGCCGGCGCCGGAGATGGCGGCGAAGTGATGCCCGAAGAGCACCCACTTGGTGGTCGGCACGAAGTCCCGGCCGTTGTTGAGCCGCTCCGCCGGCGTGGCCCGCCGGTTGGTGAGGCCGAAGAGCGTGTCGGCCAGGTACCGGCTGTAGAAGCGGTAGGCAATCAGGTAGGTGCCCACCGCGGCGAGCACCAGCCAGGCGGCGCTGACCGTCTCGCCCCGTCCCAGCGCGAGCATGCCCCATCCCGCGGCGCCGGCCAGGGCCACGAGGAGCCAGAGGAGTGTGCGCATGGGGAAAATCTAGGGACGTTATGGCCATCCCGTCAGGGAGTCGCGCCGTCTTCCGTGCGCGCGTCTGGGCGACCGCGCGCGGCGCGCACTCCGGCTTGCCCTCCCCTCCACCCGCCCGTACCTTGCCCTCCCTATGCCTGCCCACTTCGACGCCCACGGCGCTGGCGGCTGGGAACCGGAGTCGGAATCCTCCGGCACCACCCTGGAACAGCCGCTGCCCAAGCCGATCCCCTCGGGATTCGCGGGGAAAGTCGCCGTCGTCACGGGCGGAGCCACCGGCCTGGGCCGCTGTATCGCCATGGAGTTCGCCCGGCTCCGGTGCCGGGTGGCGTTCTGCTTCGTGGACCTGCCGGGGCGGGCAGTGACCGAACAGGCGCTGCTGACCGAGACCGCCTCCACCGCGATGGGCGGCGAGGTGTACGCGGCCCGGTGCGATGTCCGGGACCGCCATGCCATCGAGCGGTTCTTTGCCGATGTGGTGGCCCGCTTCGGCACCGTGCACTACCTGATCAACAACGCCGGCATCGCCAAGGACGGCGCGCTGTGGCGGATGTCGGACGAGGCGTGGCGGGACGTGCTGGACACCAACGTGACCGGCGCCTTCAACTGCGTCCGTGCGGTGGCGCCGATCTTCCGCAAGCAGCACTACGGGAAGATCGTCAGTGTCAGCGCCCACCAGGCGGGCCGGCCGGGATTCGGCGTGGCCAACTACGCCGCCAGCAAGGCGGCGCTGGAGGGCTTCACCCGGGCCGCCGCGGTGGAACTCGGCCCGTCCAACATCAATGTCAATGCGGTGGCTCCCGGCTTCATCCGGACCGAGCGGATGACCATGCTGCCCCGGGAGGTCATCGAGCGCGCCCGGAAACACAGTGTCCTGGGCCGGGTGGCCGAGCCCGAGGACGTGGCCCACGTGATCACCTTCCTGTGCTCCGATGAGTCCCGGCATGTCACCGGCCAGGTCATCGTGGTGGACGGGGGCCTCTCGCTGGAGTAGCGCCCCCCGTTCCCCGTCCCCCCTCGCCCGTTTACTTTCCGGCGTGCTCACCCGTGTTGCCGCTCCCTGGCCCCTCCTGTTCGCCCTCGCAGCCATCGCCTGTGGCGGAGGCTCGGCGCCCCCCGCTTCCGGTCCGACCCCGCTGCCGGCGCGTGAGCCGGTCAAGCCCCTGGCCACGACCCTGTTTGCGGGCCAGCAGGTGGCGGTGACCCCGATTACCCTGGTGATCGCGGATCAGAGCCTCTCCCTGCTGGCACCGCTCTCCGATCGGGTCGCCTCGCTCCGCTGGGCGGATTCCCTGGTGGGAGAGGCGCTGCTGGCCCGCGGTCCCGAGGTCAAATGGGTGCTCCCGGCCGAACTCCGGAAACTGGCTCGGCGCTCTCCGGCCATTGCGCCGGACCCGGATCGGATGGGCCAGAGCATCCTTCGGGCCCAGAAGCTCGACGAGGTGCCCGATCCGCTGCGGGGCCACCTCCGTTCATTGATGGCGCTGGCGGGCGGGCGGTTCGTGCTGGTCCCGTCGGCCCTGTACTTCCTCTCGGATCCCGACGGTGGGGTGCGCGCGGAGCTGGCGCTGGTGCTCGCCGATACCCGGACCGGACGGGTCGTGTGGCGCACCCTGGCCTGGGGCACCGGCCCGACTCCGGCCCGCGCCCTGTCCATGTCCCTTGAAACCGTCCTGCCCGTGCAACTCCAATGACCTATCACGTGACGCTGATTCCCGGAGACGGCATCGGTCCGGAGATCACCGCCGAAACGGTCAAGGTGCTCGAAGCGACCGGCCTGACCTTCGTCTGGGACGAGCAGCTGGCCGGCGTCGCTGCGGTGGACGCCACCGGCACCCCGCTTCCCGATGCCACCATCGAGAGCATCCGGCACCGCAAGGTGGCGCTCAAGGGACCGCTCACCACGCCGGTGGGCACCGGGTTCCGGTCGGTGAACGTCCAGCTCCGCAAGGAATTCGAGCTGTTCGCCAACATCCGGCCGGCCCGCTCCATCGTGCCGGGCGGACGGTTCACCGACGTGGACATCGTGATGGTGCGGGAGAACCTCGAGGGCCTGTACGTCGGGGTGGAGCACTTCATTGCCATTGGCGGGGACCCGCGGGCGGTGGCGGAGTCCACCGCGATCGTCACCCGCGCCGGCTGTGAACGCATCATCCGCTACGCCTTCGAGTACGCCGTGCGGCAGAAGCGGAAGAAGGTCACGATCGTCCACAAGGCCAACATCCTCAAGATGGTCAGCGGCCTGTTCCTCGAGGTCGGCAAGCGGATCGCCAAGGAGTACGAGGGGCGCATCCAGTCCAACGACCTGATCGTCGACAACTGCGCCATGCAGCTGGTGCTCAAGCCGGAACAGTTCGACGTCATGGTCACGACCAACATGTTCGGCGACATCCTGAGCGACGAAGTCTCCGGGCTGGTCGGCGGGCTGGGCCTGGCGCCGGGCGCCAACATCGGGACCCACGCCTCCATCTTCGAAGCCGTGCATGGCAGCGCCCCGGATATCGCCGGGAAGGGCATTGCCAATCCCTCCGCCCAGATCCTGGCCGCGGCCATGATGCTGGACCACCTCGGAGAGACCGCCCGGGCCCAGAAGGTCCGCGACAGCATCGCCCAGACCATCGTGGAGGACAACATCCGGACCCGGGATCTGGGCGGCACCGCCTCCACCCGAGCGTTCGGGGATGCTGTCGTCAAGCGGGTCCGCTGAGGTACCCTGCGCCCGCTGCGGCACCCGCATCGCGGGACTGCCCTGGGGCGAGGTCTGCACCGAGTGCCGGAACCGGCGGGCCAGCCGTGCAAGCCGATGGGCCCGCCGCATCTCTCTGCCGGCTACCCTCCTGGTCGCGCTGTACGTCATCCTTCGTGTCCCGCCCCTCCCCCTGGCACGGGTGTACGGCGTCATCGCCGTGCTGGTGACCTACATCGTGGTCCGGAAAGTGGTGTATCGGGTAGCCTTGGACCTCATTTCAGACTGACGACCAAGGCAAGGAGAACCCCATGTCGGCTCGGCGATGGTCCGTTTCCGGCTCAGCAATCCCACGGCGCGCCGGCGCCTCGGTGGCGTGGTCCCTTCGGCGGGGCGGGATGGCCGGACTCCTCCTGCTCGTCGCGGGCACGCTGCCGGTGGCGGCGCAGGCGCCCACCAGTCTCACGATCTACAACGACGGCCGGGTCCTGGTCCGCCGGGACCTGCCGGTCGAGATCCGCAAGGGAGACACCGAACTGGTGCTCCCCCTCGGGCCGGTGGATCCCGGGACCGTCCTTCCGCTCGATGGCGGGGTCGAGATCCTCGCGGGCGCCTATGATGGTGGTGTGGATCAGGGCAGCGTCTACCGGCGTGCCGTGGGGCGCCGCCTGATCTTCCGGATCGGCAAGGACACCGTGAGCGCGGTGCTGGTCGGGGTCAACCCTGAGCGCTACAAGCTGGCCGACGGCAGCATCACCTACAGTCCCCCCGGCATTCCCCAGTTCCCGGCCGACCTGGTCACCGTGGACCCGGTGTTCCGTGTCCGCCTGCGCAGCGCCCAGGCCGCCAAGTCGCTCCGGCTCGGGTATTTCATCCAGGGCGGCGGGTGGACCGCCAGCTACCAGCTGATCCTCGGTGGCTCGCTGGCCCGAATGCTCGGCACGGCGGTGGTGAACGGCGGCGGGCTCCGGCTGGAGGGCACCGAACTCCAGCTGCTGGCGGGCCAGGTGAGCCAGGCCCCAGCCAGCTACGAGGGGCTGCGTCGCGACATGGTGGCCGCGCGCCCCATGATGGCCAAGGAGGCGGATGGCCTCCCCTCCCAGCAGAAGGTGGGCGAGTTCCACCTCTACACCCTCCCCGGCCGGCACACGCTCGAGCCCGGTGTCACCACCACCGTCGGGCTGTTCGAGCCCGCCGAGGCGCCGGTGATCAAGAGCTTCGAGATGCTGGGCCAGCTGCCGTGGTGGGGCGGGTTGCCCCAGATGGGGGATGAAGAGGAAGTTCCCATCAGCGTGATCTACACCGTCAAGCGGCCCTACAAGACTCCGCTCGGCGACCGGCCGCTGCCGGGCGGCGTGGTGCGGATGTTCGAGCCGGACAGCGCCGGCCGGCTGCAGCTGATCGGGGAGAGCGGCATTGACCACTCGCCGGCCGGTGAGGACCTCCGGCTCGGCGCCGGCGAGGCGTTCGACCTGACCGCCAAGCGGGTGCAGGCCACGTTCTCGACCCGTCGGGACAGCCTGCCGCAGGGGGGCTGCTGCCGTACCATCGCCACCGCGGACTACCGGGTGACGATCTCCAATGCCGGCGAGACGGCCGCGACGGTGGACGTGCTGGAGCAGCGGGGCGGGGAGTGGAGTATCGTGTCGAGCAGCATCAAGGCGGAGAAGCTCTCCTCCACCCGGACCCGCTTCCGCGTGCCGGTGCCCGCCAAGGGCAAAGCCACCCTCACCTACCGGGTCCGAGTCATCTGGTGACCGACGTCGTCATCGCCCATATCTCCGACATCCACTTCGGCGGACGCGCCGATGTGACGCAGCTGGACGTGCTGGAGCGATTCCTGCCCGGCGTCGCCCCGACGGCCATCGTGGTCTCGGGTGATGTCGGGTTGCGGGCCCGGCACGGCGAGTTCCAGGCGGCCCGGCACTTCCTCGACGCGCTCCGGCGCACCGCGCCGGTCCACCTGATCCCCGGCAATCACGATGTGCAGTGGTGGCGGAGCCCCCTCGGCGTGCTGGGCCAGCGGGTCAAGTGGGGCAAGTGGCGCCGCTATTTCGGCGAGGACCTCACGCCGGTCCTGGAGCTGGACCAGGTGATCATCGCCGGCATGCTCTCGGCGCACGGGTTCGCCTGGGGTTCGCTGACCCTCAATCCCAACGACACCACGGTGCGCGGCTACCTGCCGGGACGGGAGGTCCGCCGGGTGCGGCAGCTGTTCGCCGCGGCGCCGGCCGGGAAGGTCCGCCTCGCGGTGCTGCACCACAATGTGCTGCCCGGGGTGGTCTCCAACCGCTGGGGCCTGGCCCGGCCCCACGCCGCACAACGCGCCCTGCTCACGCTCGGGGCGGACGCCATCCTGTGCGGGCACGACCACACCGAGGGCGCCGGCCAGATCGACGGCAGGCTCGCCGTGAGCACCGCCGGCACCCATTCGGTCCGCACCCGGGGCGGCCGCCCGTCGGCGTTCAACTTGCTGCGCATCGATGGGACCCGGATCCAGATCGAGCATTATCTCTACGCCAGGGACGGCGCCACCTTCCGCCGGGGCGATACCGCGATCTATGCCAGGCAGCGGCGTGCAACTGGCGCTGTTTGACGGCCTGCTGGCCGGCTGGCGCGGGCGGCCGGCGGAGCCCGCCGGGACCGTCTCCACGACGCTGGCTCCGCCTGACGGGGCGTTGGCCAGCCGCCTGACGGCGCTCGGGCTGCCGCCCTTCCCGCGCATCGTCACCCATCGCAATCAGCAGGTCATGCTGTCGTGGACCCCGGGCCGGGTCTTCCGGGTGCACGAGGGCTACACCCAGGCGCCCGACGAGGTCCTGCGGGCCATCGTCCGCTTCGTCACCCCGGGGACCCGCCGCGCCCAGCGGGCCGCGGCGCGCCAGGCGTTCCTCGCCTTTCCGGCCGAGGCGCACGCCCCGGCTCCCGAGCGCCCGATCCGGCCGGAGGCCAGCCGCCCCGCCGAGCGGCTGGTGCTCGAGCGCCTGCGCCACCTGCACGCCGAACTCAACGCGCGTCATTTCAACGGGGAACTCGGTCCCATCGCGCTGCGCATCTCCTCCCGGATGCGGCGGCGCCTCGGCGAACTGCGGCTCGAGCGCGGCACCGGCCGGGCGCTGCAGATCGCGATCTCCCGTCGCCACCTGCGCCGGGATCCCTGGCCCCTGGTGGTGGAGACCGTGCTCCACGAGATGGTGCATCAGTGGCAGGCGGAAACCCGCCGGCCGGTGGATCACGGCACCGAATTCCGCCGCAAGGCGGCGGAGGTCGGGATCGAACCCCGGGCCGTGCGCCGGGCGGGGTAGGGCGCGGAACGGGGAGGGGTGGGTATGTTAAGAGGCGCCGCGATCGGCCACCTCTTCGGCTGGGTGGCCCCACGTCGGGCAATCGAATCGTCCAATCGCCCAACCGCCCAATCGCCCAACTACCATGCCCTCCTACTCCGGCGTCGATTTCTACAACGTGGATTCCCTCCTGTCCGAGGAGGAACGGGCCGTCCGGGACACCGTCCGCGCCTGGGTGGACGACCGGCTCATGCCGGTCATCGGCGACTGCTACATCGAGGGTCGGTTTCCCCGCGACCTCATCCCCGGCCTGGCCGAATTGGGTGTCCTGGGCGCCAACCTGCCCGAGACCTACGGCTGCGCCGGGCTGAATAACGTCGCCTACGGGCTCATCATGCAGGAGCTGGAGCGTGGCGACAGTGGCATTCGGTCGTTCGCGTCGGTGCAGGGCGCGCTGGTGATGTACCCGATCCACGCCTTCGGCGACGAGGCCCAGAAGCGGCGCTGGCTGCCGGCGCTCGCGGCGGGCACGGACATTGGGTGCTTCGGGCTCACCGAGCCGGATTACGGCTCCAATCCCGCCGGCCTGATCACCACCGCCCGGGAGCGGAAGGATGGCTGGCTCCTCAACGGGGCCAAGATGTGGATCACCAACGGCTCGCAGGCCACGGTCGCGGTCATCTGGGCCAAGACCGGGGCGCTGGACGACGCCAGTTCCATCCGCGGGTTCGTCGTGCCGACGGACACCAAGGGCTTCAGTGCCCGAGACCAGAAGGGCAAGCTGTCGCTCCGGGCCTCCGACACCAGCGAGCTGATCCTGGAGGATGTGCACCTGCCCAGGACGGCGCTGCTCCCGGGCAGCGGCGGACTCAAGTCGCCGCTGATGTGCCTGACCCAGGCCCGCTATGGCATCGCGTGGGGGGCCACCGGTGCGGCGATGGCGTGCTACGATGAGGCGCTGCAGTACGCCAAACAGCGGGTCATGTTCGGCCGGCCGATCGGGCAGACCCAGATCCAGCAGGTCCGGCTGGCGGAGATGCTCACCGAGATCACCAAGGCGCAACTGCTCAACCTGCAGCTCGGCCGCCTCAAGGATGCGGGGACGATGACCCCGCAGCAGGTGTCCCTGGCCAAGCGGAACAACGTGGACATGGCCTGCGAATGCGCCCGCGAGGCGCGGCGCCTCCTGGGGGCCAATGGCATCCTGGCCGAGTATCATTCGATGCGGCACATGGCCAACCTGGAATCGGTGTACACCTACGAGGGCACCCACGATATGCACTCGCTCATCCTGGGCGAGACGGTCACGGGGCTGGGAGCGTTCTGAAGCAGGTGTGACGCAGGTGGTAGTACGGCCGGTCCCGTTTCCCTACCTTGCAACCATGGAATTCGCCGGCAGGCAGCCGTGACCGATCAGCACCCCGGAGGGCCGCAGGAGTTCGGCGGGCGCTACACCATCCAGCGAGAGCTGGGGCGGGGTGGGATGGCCGTGGTCTACCTGGCCTACGACTCGCAGCACAAGCGCGAGGTGGCGCTCAAGCTGTTCCGGATCGATTCCGGCCTGGAAGAGGGGAAAGACCGGTTCCTGCGGGAGATCCAGATCGCCGCCCGGCTGGCCCATCCCAACATCCTTCCCGTCCACGATTCCGGCGAGGCCGAGGGCCTGCTGTACTATGTCATGCCACATGTGCCGGGCGAGAACCTGGCCCAGCGGCTGACGCGGCAGGGGGCCCTGCCGGTGCACGAGGCCATGCAGATCGCCGCCCAGGTGGCGGGGGCGCTGGCCTACGCCCACAGCCTCGGCGTGGTGCACCGGGACATCAAGCCCGACAACATCCTCTTCCTGGCCGGTCAGGCGGTCGTGGCCGACTTCGGCGTGGCCCGCGCCATCAGCGCCGGTGGCTGGGATGAGACCCAGCTCCTCGGCATGGTGGTGGGCACTCCCGCCTACATGAGCCCCGAGCAGGCGGCCGGCGGTTCCCGGGTGGACGGACGGAGCGACATCTACAGCCTGGGGTGCGTGCTGTACGAGATGCTGACCGGGGTGGCGCCGTTCCGGGCGACCACGCCCGACGGGTTGGCGGCCCAGCACCGCGTGGAGGAGCCGGAGCCGGTCACACGGCACCGTCCGGCCCTCAGCCACGACCTGCAACAGCTCGTGGGCCGGGCCATGGCCAAGCACCCCGCCGACCGCTACCAAACCGCACAGCAGTTCGCGGACCTGCTCCAGCCGCTGACTGCCCCCGAGATCCGCCCCACGCCTGTCGGCCTTAATGCGCCCAGGCTGCCGCTCGGCCTCTCCTGGCGGATTCCCTGGGGGTGGGCGATCGCCGGCGTCCTCGCCGTGATCATCGCGGTGGCGCGCATCACCGACCAGCCGCCGTTCGGCGGCCGGGTGGATCCGGCGCTGCACCTGGTGGCTCCGTTCGTCCACCGGGCCGACGCGGCGCCCCTGCTGCTCACCGGGGATCAGTGCAGCCGCCTGGTGCACAACAGCCTGGCCCGGTGGCAGGATGTGGCGCTGGCCGATTCCCGCTGGACCTCCGACCAGCTCGAGCGGCTGGGCCACGAGCCGTCGCTGGACGACCTGCTGCGCATCGCCCGGCGGGCCGGTGCCGGCCGCCTCATCAGCGGCGAGGTCTGGTCGTGGGGCGACTCCATCCGGGTCCGCGGGGTGCTCTACGACGTGAACCATCGCGGGCGCATGCTGCGCGAGCAGACCCTCAGCGTGGCCGGCGATCTCTCCGACGCGGAGGCCCGCTTCGCCGAGCTGACCGACTCGCTGCTGCTCCCGCGCGCCCAGGCACCCGCGGCCGTGCCCGGGGCGCTCGGCACCCGGGTGCTGAGCGCCTGGGTGGCCTACGATTCCGGGCACGCTGCCCTCGCGGCGTGGGACCTCGAGAGTGCCGCCGGTCATTTCCGCACCGCGCTGGCGCGAGATCCCAACTTCGCCCTGGCCCACCTGTGGCTGGCCCAGACGGCCAGCTGGCAGGGCCAGCCGGCGTCGCTCTGGCGTACCCACGCCCAGGCGGGCGTGGGGGTCCCCGCCGCGCTGCCGCCCCGCGAACTGGCCTGGGGCCTGGCGCTGGCCGCGCTGGCGGAGGGGCGGTTTCCCGAGGCGTGCGCACAGTACGACACGATCATCCAGCGCGACTCCCTCGACTTTCGCGGCTGGTACGGCCGGGCCGAGTGTCGCGCCCGGGACCGGCTGGTCGTGGCCGATCGCGCCAGCCCCTCGGGCTGGCGGTTCCGCAGCAGCCATCGTCAGGCGATCCTCGACTATCAGCACGCCCTGACCCTCATCCCCTCGGTCCACCGGGCGTTCCGGGGAGCGGCCTTCGAGCGGCTCAGCCGGCTGCTCTACACCCAGACCAACCAGGTCCGCTGGGGAGAATCGGGCTCGCCGGATTCGGGGTACTTCTCGGCCTGGCCGGCGCTGATCGGCGATACCCTGGCGTTCGTGCCGTATCCCGTCGCCCGCTTCGGCGCCATCGAGGGGGCGGAGCTGTACCCGTCGAGCAACCCCACGGCCGTCAACCGCAACCGGGGCGCGCTCCGCCAGATCGCGGATGCCTGGGTGAGGGAGTTTCCCGCCAGCGCCGCCGCTCTGGAGGCACAGGGCATCGTGCTCGAGATGCAGGGGCTGCTCGATTCGCCCAACGCGGACCCCGCGGCGCTGCCCCGGTATGTCGCCGCCGAGCGACTGACGGCGGATACCGCGATGCGCCTGCGGCTGGCGCTGGCCCGTGCCCGGGTCATGCTCAAGCTGGACCGCCTCAAGGAGACGCAGGCCCTCGCCGAGTCGGTGCTGGCCACCAGCCCGGCCGATGCCGAGGCCGCCACCCAGTACGCGGCCCTGGCGGCACTCACCGGGCAGCCCAGCCGGACAGCGGCACTGCTGCGCCGCTCGGCCTCCGGGTTCACCCCGATGGACACCGCCGGACAGGAGCTGAGCGTGCCGCTCAGGCTCCGGGAGACGGCGCTGTCGGTCATCGGGTTCGCGGCCGTGGGCATGCCGTCGGACAGCCTCCGGCGGCTGCTGGACGATGGCGAGCAGCAAGTCAGGGCGTTTGCCGCCCCCGAGGATCGGGCCAGCGTGAACCTGGCGCTGTTCAGCGCAGCGCGGGCCCAGCTCTTTCCGGCGCCGCTCGCCCGCCTCACGGACGAGCCCCCGGCCTCGGAGTACCTCCTGGCGCTGCAGGCGGCCTTCCGCCGCGGCGACACCGCGCTGGTCCGGTCCCGGCTGACGGCGCTCACCCGGGCCCGGCGTCACCGGACACCCGGCACGGTGGCTCCTGACTTCGCGCTGCAGGAGGCGCAATTGTACCTTGCGATTCGGGACTCGGCGGCGGCGGCGGCGAGGCTGGACGACCTGCTGGTCGGCCTGCCGAGCCTGGGCCGTGACGTGTTCACCCAGCCGCTCCAGGCCGGGGCGCTGGGGCGGGCGATGACCCTGCGCGCCAGGCTGGCCAGTCGCCTCGGCCAGCGGGAGGTGGCGGCCCGCTGGGCCGCTTCGGTGCTGCTCCTCTGGCGCGATGCGGAGCCCACGCTGGATCCTGAGCTGGCGGAGATGCGCCGGCTGGCGGCGGAGCCGTCGTGAGCGAAGAGCGCGTGACAATCACCAACCAGGGAGGGCGCGTGAGGGTTTCATCACCGGCAGGATGCCGAGCGGTGCGGAGGACGTTCCGGGGACTGGTACCGGTGCTGGGTCTGCTGGGGTTGGCCGCCTGCGGCGGCGGCCGGCCGCTGCCGCAACCGATTCCGGTGCCACCCGACAAGCTTCCCGAGGGGCGCCTGCGCCTGCTGGATGTGGGCCGGGGCCAGCAGTACGACGCCAATCCCGGGGCGTCGGACCGGACCGTGTGGGAAGCGGGCATCGAGGTGACGGTCGAGCCACAGGATGGAGCCTACCGGCTGACGATCGGTGAACTGGGGCAGGGGCGTGTGGTCGCCAAGTTCATCAATCACAGCGACCAGACGGTGAAGGCACTCGCCCTGCCGGCGCGCGGGACCAGCTTCTGGGTGGTGTACCGGGTGGCCGGCACCTGGTATTCGGCGTTCATTGCCGACGCCCAGGACCAGGGACTCGACCGGGTGGGCATTCCCACGATGTATCACGAGCCCACCCGGGCCTGGCGGCAGTCCATTGCCCAGTGGCAGCTGCCGGGTGTCGTCGGTGACATGGTCCCCGGCGGTGGCGTTCACCTCCTGCGAGCGGGTGGCGGGACGCCCTGGGTGACCTGCTCCTCGGCGGGCTGCTGCAAGCCGGAACTCTGAACCCGCCGAGCGGCCGCACGGTTGGCGGAGCGGCCCTCACCGTCCCACCTCGGTCCCGGTTTCCGCCGCGGGGCTAGCTCCGGCTCGGCCGGCCTGTGACACGGAGCCGGGCCGCGCGTATAATCTCCCGTCATGGCCGATCTTCCCCTCCCGACCGTCTCGCGCTTCGAACCCGTTCCTCCGCAGGTACAGGAGGAGCGGGCCCGGGAGTGGTACGAGCGCCACGGGTCAGAGGTCTACCGCTATGTCCGGTTTCAGCTTGCCAGCGCGGATGTGGCCGAGGATGTCACGTCCGAGACCTTTCTGAAGGCGTTCCAGGCCGCGGACCGCTTCGACCCGGCGCGGGGTGGCGTGCGCACCTGGCTGTTCCGGATCGCCCAGAACACGCTGCGCGACCACCTGCGCCGAGCTCGTATCAGGCGGCACCTGCCGATCGGGGGGATGCGAGATCTGGTAAGCGACGCGCCGTCGGCCGAAGAGCGGGTGCTCTGGGAGGAGCAGGTGAGCCGGCTGCTCGACGCGGTCGCAAGCCTCTCGGGCGCGGATGCCCAGATCATCAGCCTGCGCTTCGGCAGTGGCCTGGACACCGCCGCGGTCGCGGAGGTGCTCGGTATCCGGGAGAGCGCCGTCCGGACCCGGCTGTGGCGGGCGCTGGCCCGTCTGCGTGACCGGATCGGAGAGGACGATTGAACCGGCCTGATCCGTCCAGCGGGGAGCTGGAACGGCTGCTCGAAGCCGTGCGACTCGAGCCCCGCGCATCGCTCGGGCCTGAGATCCTGGGCCGGTGGCGGCGAGGGGAGGTCCCGCCGGCCGGCCGGCCGCCGCGCCGGTTCCTGTGGACCGGGCTCGCCGCGGCGGGGTTGCTTCTCGCGGCCTGGCTGCGCCTCGGGCCAGGGGCGCCAGTGCGGACCGTGGATCGCTGCTGCCAGGATCTCGACGGCGGTGGGGTGCAGGACGACGGGCTGTTGATCGAAGCCCGCGGCGGCTCGACCGTCCGGCGGCTGGCCATCTACGAGGATCTCGACGGCAGCCGGAGCTTCACCGCCGGGGACCGGATCCGATTTGAACGCGGCGGCCAGCCCGTCGTGAAGCTCCCGGTGTCGGAGGGAACCCGCACCACCGAGTTCTGCTGCCTGGATTACGACGGTGGCGGCCCCGATGACGATGCGCTCATCGTTGTGGGGCGGCCACCTGACCGGATCACCATGGCGGCGATCTACGAACACCGCGGTGCCCGCTCCGGCACACTCCGGCTGCGGTGACCCGAACCTTCCACCTCCATCCAAGGCCGTTCGTGACGCGTTCATCCCTCGCACGGTGCGCCGTGTGCGCCCTGTGCGCCCTCCTGCTCACGCCCGCTGCGGGCTCGCCGCTGCTGGCCCAGCGGCCGGACAGCACGCGCCGCGACACCGCGGCGGTTGAGCTCAAGCCGATCGAGGTGGTCGGCTCGATCCTGGCGCCGGCAGGGCCCCGGATCGGCTCGGGTATTCCGGCCCGGACCACGACGCTGTCCCGGCGGCAGGTGGAGGCCAACGAGCCCAGGCTGCTGAGCGATCTCCTCACCACCCAGGCCGGCTTCTCCAGCTACGACGATTTGGGGGCGAGCTACAAGATGTCGCTCTCCTCACGGGGGTTCTTCGCCTCCCCGATCGTCGGCCTGCCGCAGGGCCTCTCCATCTTCCTGGACGGAGTCCGCCAGAACGAGCCCGATGCCGCGCAGGTGAATTTCGACCTGCTCCCGATGGAGCATATCGAGCGGGTGGAGATCCTGTCGGGCACCGCGTCGCTGCTGGGACGCAATTCGCTGGGCGGGGCGATCAACCTGATCTCCAACAGCGGGGGCGGGCCCACCCACGGCGAACTCGAGGTCTCCGGCGGCAACTACCGGACCTACGGGGTGGACGGCTCGGTCGCGGGCTCGGCCGGCGGCAACCGGTGGAGCTACTATGCCGGCGGCGGCTATGACCGGGAGGCGGGCTGGCGGCAGCAGACCAGGGGGGAGCAGTACAACGGGTTTTTCAATCTGGGCCGGTTCACCGAGCGCTGGGGCGTGCGGGTGCAGGGGTACGGGGCCAAGTCCCGCGCCAATGCCGCGGGGTCGCTGCCGGAGAGTGTCTACCGCACCCAGGCGGACTCCAATCTGACCCCGGGTGATTTCGAGGATCTCAACAACCTCCAGCTCTCGGTGAGCGGCTACCGGCGGTCGGCGCGGGGGCAGTTCTCGGTCGTGGCCTTTGCCCGCCGCCACCGGGCGGAGCGATTCAACGTGAACCAGGAAGACGACCCCGACAATCTGGGCACGTCCCGCAACCAGCTCTACGGCACCACCGTGGACTATCGCTGGGAGCAGCCGCTGGGCCACTCGCTGCTCGGCCTGCGCATCGGCGGGGAGGGGTCGTTCAGCCGGACCGCGGTGGAGCTGTTTGCCGATTCCTCCAAATTCGGAGGTCCCGCGACCCGAAGCACATTTGTGAAGAGCCCGACCTGGGACGCCGGCGGGTATGGACTCGCCGATTTCACCACCGGGCCCGTGACGCTGTCGGCGGGGCTGCGTTACGACTACGTGCGGATCCCCTTCAAGAACCAGCTCGATCCCACCCGTGACACCACCAGCTCCTACAGCCGGCTGAGCCCCAAGGGCGGCGTGAGCGTCCGCCTGGGCCCTGGACTGACGGCCTACGGGTCCGTTGGCGCGGCGTTCCGGGCCCCGGCGGTGATCGAACTGGCCTGCGCCGACGAAGCTGAGCCCTGCCCCCTGCCGTTTGCCCTGGGCGACGACCCGCCGATTCATCCGGTCCGCGCCACCACCTACGAGGTAGGCGGCCGCCTCATCGTAGGGCAGGCGATCCTCAGCGGGTCCGTGTACCGCACCGATGTGCGGGACGACATCTTCCTGTTTGCGTCGGACTCCTCGCCGACGGGCACCACCATCGAGGGCTACTTCGACAACCTGGACCAGACCCGCCGGGAGGGAATCGAGCTGACGGGGCAGCTGTTCCTGGCGGGCGGCCACTCGCTGTATGCCAACTACGCCTACACCCGGGCCACCTTCCAGAGCCCGGCGGAGATCTTCTCGCTGCGGGAAGACTTCGGCGGAGACAACACGGTGGCGCCGGGAGACGAGTTGCCGCTGGTGCCGAATCATCAGCTGAAGTTCGGCGGCGCGTTCCGGCTGCCATCGGGATTCTTCACCGGCGCGGATGGGCGCTACATCGGCAGCCAGTGGCTCCGGGGAGACGAGGCCAACGCCGAGCCGAAACTCGCCGGCCACTTTGTGGCCGACGCGCGGATCGGCTGGCGGGGGGCGGACTGGGAGATCGTCGCCGTGGCCAACAACCTGTTCCAGCGCAGGTACGCCAGTTTCGGCACGTTCAACGTGAACCAGGGGGCGGGCAATGTGCTGGAGCGCTTCCTCTCCCCGGGCTACCGGCGGGTCGTGCGACTGATCATCCGGCGCAGCTTTGGCGGGGGCGACGACTAGGAAGGCGGCCCCCGGGAAGCGTCACACCGGGGCGATGACAGGCCGTTCGCAGTGTTGGCAAGCCCCGCATCCCCCGCTAGTTTACCCGCCGGTCCGCTCCCGGCCCGAATCCGAGTGAGGTGAGTGCGTGCGCATTGCAGTGTGTCTGAAGCGGGTTCCCGACACCACGGCCAAGATCGCCATCGGGGCCGATGGCACGTCGGCCGACGAGGCCGGTATCAAGTTCGTCCCCAATCCCTACGACGAATACGCCATCGAAGAGGCGCTGACGCTCCGTCAGGCCGCGGGGGATGGTGAGACGGTCGTGGTGTCGCTGGGCGGCGATGCCGCGCAGGAGACGATCCGGGCCGCGCTGGCCATGGGAATCGATCGCGGCGTGCTGCTTCAGGCGGCCGGCTCGGCCGATGGGCTGGAGGTGGCGCGGGCACTGGCCGCCGAGCTGAAGGGTGGCGGCTTCGACCTGATCCTGTTCGGCAAGATGGCGGTGGACGACTACAACCATCAGGTCGGTGTCATGGTGGCGGAGCTGCTCGAACTGCCCTGCATCACCGCGGTGTCGCACCTCACCATTGCCGACGGTGCCGTTGCGGCGGAACGGGAGATCGAAGGCGGTATCGAACTCTCCGGCTGCGCGCTCCCCGCCGTGCTCACCTGTGACAAGGGCCTCAACTCGCCCCGGCTGCCCTCGCTCAAGGGCATTATGGCCGCCAAGAAGAAGCCGCTCGATGTCAAGCCCGTCTCCCTCGGCGCGGGGACGGTGACCGTGCTGGGACTCTCCTACCCCGCGGAGCGGAAGCCCGGGCGCATCATCGGCGAAGGCGCCGACGCGGTGCCCGAGCTGGTGCGCCTCCTCCGGGAAGAAGCAAAGGTGCTCTGATGTCCGTGATCTTCGCGGTCACCGAGCAGCGCGACGGCACGCTGCGCAAGGTCTCGCTCGAGGTGGTCACCGCGGCCCGCCGGCTGGCCGACCAGCTCGGGGCCGAGGTGCATGCCGTGGTCTTCGGCAGCGGCCCGGTCAGCGGAGTTGATCAGCTCGGTGCCCATGGTGCCGACCGGGTCCTCGCCGCCACCCATCCGGACTTCGGCCTGTACAGTCCCGACGGGTTCGCGGCGACGGTCGCCGCCGCGGGCAAGGGTGCCGCGGCCATTGTGTTCGCGGCGACGGCCACCGGGCGCGACCTCGCGCCCCGGGTGGCGGCGCGCCTGGGGGTGGGACTGTCCACGGATGTGACTGAACTGGGAACCGAGGGCGGGAAAGTCGTCGTGACCCGCCCGGTCTATGCCGGCAAGGTCCTGCAGCGGGTGCGGCTGGACGCGACGCCCTCACTCCTCTCCGTCCGGCCCAACATCTTCCAGCCCATCGCGGCGGCCAAGGCCGGTGCCGCCGGTGCCCTCACGGTCCCCGCGTTCACGGCCCGCGTGAAGGTGACCGGCATCAAGGCGGCGGCCACGGCGGCGCTGGACGTCACCGAGGCGCCGGTGGTCGTGTCGGGGGGCAGAGGCCTCAAGGCGCCCGAGCATTTCGCGCTGCTCGAGGCGCTGGCGGCCGCGTTCGGGAATGCGGCCGTGGGCGCGAGTCGCGCCGTCGTGGACGCGGGGTGGCGGGAGCATGGCGCGCAGGTGGGGCAGACCGGCAAGACCGTGAGCCCCAACCTCTACGTGGCGGTGGGCATCTCGGGCGCCATCCAGCACCTGGCCGGCATGCGGACGGCGAGGACCATCGTCGCGATCAACCGGGACAAGGACGCCCCGATCTTCAAGGTGGCCGACTACGGTATCGTCGGGGATCTGTTCGAGGTGGTGCCGAGACTCACGGCGGAAGTAAAACGGCTGCGGGCGGAATAGACTTCCTCACCCGTCGGCCTCCCGCGCCGCCCCGACCAGGCGGGAGATCCGCGCGATCCCCTCGACGACCGACGCCTCCTCCGGCCCAAACGAAAAGCGCACATACTGCCTGAACCGGGACGGCCGGCCACTGCGGCGCTTGCCCGGATTGATGTCGAAGAACTCCCCCGGCACACAAATCACCTTTTCCTTGAGGGCCGCCTTGAAGAAGCTGCGCCCGTCATTGATCGACGGCGGCAGCGCCGAGACGTCGGCCCAACAATAGAAGGTGCCCTCCGGCTCGAGATCGAACCGCATCCCGGCCTGGAGGAGTCCCGCCCGCAGGATGGCTCTCTTCTTCAGGAACGCCGTCCGGATGGCGGCCGTCTCCTGGCGCACGATGTCGGCGGCCAGCAGCGGCACCGCGGAGCGCTGCAGCGGCTTGCTGCCCCCGCCGTCCAGGAAGGAGCCGGTGCTGCTCACCGCGTCAATCACCGCCCGGGGCCCGACGATCCAGGTACAGCGCCAGCCCGGGTAGCGCCAGTTCTTGGTGAGCCCGTCGAAGAGCACCACCGGATCACTGTCCACGTCCTCCACGTAGCGTGCCGCGGAGACGAGTTCGTCCTCGGCCGCTCGCCCGCCCGCCGAATCGGCCCACGCGTAGTGGGAGTAGAACTCGTCGAGCAGCAGGGCGCACTGCAACTCCCGGGCAGTGGCCACCCATCCTTCAAGCTCCGCTCCCCGGATCACCTTTCCCGTCGGGTTGTTGGGATTGGAGAGCAGCACCGCGGACAGGCCTCGTCCGGTGATCTCGCGCCGCAGGTCCTCGATGGTGAACTCATATCCCCGGCTGCCGTCCAGCAGGATGGGGATCGCCGTGAACAGCTTGAAGATGTCGAGCAGTTCTTCGTAGGCGGTGTAATCCGGCAGGAAGTGCCCCAGGTTGATCTGGCCGAGGGCCGCGACCGCCCGCGTCAGGGAGGCCCGCCCGCCGCCGCAGATGCAGACGTTGCGCTCGGTGTACTGCGAGGGTTTATCCTGCCGGTAGAGGGAGTTGTACAGCGCCGCGACCGCCTGCCGCAGTTCGGGGATGCCCGGTACCGGTGCGTACTCCTGGTCGTCCTGCGCGATCTCCACCTGCTCGACGCGCGGCGGTGCGCCCGGCAGGGGACCCGTTTCCGGCATGCCCTGGCCCAGGTTGCACCAGTCGGGATGGCCATAGCGGTATCCATACCGCGCGGCCTCGGCCATGACGTAGATCACCCCCGTGAAGGGGACCGGGCGGAAACCGGGGATGTCGGGAACATGCATCGAGGGGACTCGGCGGCTCGGGACCAAAGGGGTGCGCACGCGTGTGCGGTGACGCGCCGGATAATAATCGCACCGGGTGGAGGGAACCCCGGAGTGGACGACCGGGCCGGCGGGAATCCACCGGGGGACCCGGGCCGTCACACCGGGCGGAGCGGGCCGTGCGCCTAGTATATTCAGCGACCCATTCATAGCCTAAAGGAGCGGCCCGCCGTGACCTCCATCCTGCCCCGGCGCCACCAGATCGGCCTGCCACTCGACCAACTCATCCTGTCCGATCCTCCCGGCGCCGAGGCGCTGGAAATGGACGTGCTCTTTGTAGGAGCGGGCCCGGCCGGGTTGGCCGGCGCCATCGAGCTGGCCCGCCTGCTCAAGCAGGATCAGGAGGCCGGGGGCAGCCTGGGCGACCTCAGCATCGGCGTCCTGGAAAAGGCCGGCAGCCTGGGCGAGCACTGCCTGTCCGGGGCAGTCATCAACCCGCGGGCGTTCCGGGAACTCTTTCCCGGCATGCCCGACAGCACTTTTCCGTTCCGTCAGGCAGTCACGGCTGAGGCGGTCTACTTCCTGAGGGAGCACGGCTCCTTCCGGCTTCCCACGCCGCCCACCATGCACAATCAGGGGTTCTATACCGCCTCCCTGTGTGAGGTGGTGCGCTGGCTGGGAGAACAGGCGGAGGCGCTCGGGGTCAACCTCTTTCCCGGCTTCCCGGCGGATGCCCTGCTGGTGGAGGGGAACGCGGTGCGCGGGGTGCGGACGACGCCCTCGGGGCTCAACCGGGAGCGGGCACCGACCGACGCCTACCAGGAACCGACTGACATCACCGCCCGCGTCACGGTCCTGACCGAGGGGACCCGTGGCACGCTCGGCCAGGCCTGGCGCGAGTGGCAGCAGGTGGCGTCTCCGAATCCGCAGATCTTTGCGCTGGGGGTCAAGGAGGTCTGGCAGGTCAAGCGACCACTCGACCGGGTGATTCACACGCTCGGCTGGCCGCTTCCGAACGATGCCTTCGGCGGGACCTGGATGTACCCCCTCGGCCCCGAGCTGGTCTCACTCGGGCTGGTGGTGGGTCTCGACTATCGTCAGGCAGCGCTGGATGCCCACACGCTGCTCCAGCGGCTCAAGCTGCACCCGCTGGTCCGGCCGTACCTCGAGGGCGGAGAGCTGCTCGAGTGGGGGGCCAAGACCATTCCCGAAGGCGGCTACTACGCCCTCCCCGCCCGCCGCTCAGGCGCCGGCCTGCTCATGGCCGGAGATACCGTCGGGTTCGTGGATGTCCCGTCGCTCAAGGGCATTCATTACGCCATGCAATCCAGCATGTTCGCGGCCCGGGCCGCATTTCAGGCGCTCAAGGCCGGGGACCCATCGGCGGAGGCGCTGGCGGCGTATGATGTCATGATCAATGAGAGCTACATCGTCCGGGACATGCACCGCACCCGGAACATGCGGCTGGCGTTCAAGGATGGGCTGTGGCGGGGCGGGATCAAGGCCGGCCTCATGACCCTCACCGGAGGCCGGTTTCCGGGAGGACGGATCGCGATGCACGCCGACGCCGATCAACCCCGGACGCTCCCGCCGGAGGAGACGGCGCCCGCCTTTGTCCCCGACGGGCGGCTGACCTTCTCCAAGGTTGACGCGGTGTTCAAGTCAGGCAACGCCACCCGGGACACCATTCCCACGCATCTGCTCGCCCCATCGGACATCCCGGGAGACGTGGCCGACTTCTACGCCCACGTCTGCCCCGCTGGTGTCTACGAGCGCACGCCCGAGGGGCTCAGGATCAACGCGCCCAACTGTGTGGACTGCAAGGCCACCGACGTCCTTGGCCCCCGATGGACGCCCCGCGAGGGCGGCAGCGGCCCCAAATATCGAACGATGTAGGAGCCCGGGACCGGCGGCGGGTGGTCGTCCCCTCTGCCTCCGCCCTAAGCTCTTGCTGGGGAAAGAGTTGGCCCGGTGAGCAGGGCCACAGCCAAGGGCCGGAGCTTCATGCCAGATTGGGTTCGATCGGCCTTCGTCCGTAGGCACGCCTCGGGCCGCTGTCGCCCGCCCGGCGCACCGCCGCGGTGCCTGGAACTTCACGAGGAAACCTTCATGCCCCGTTCTAACCGGCCAGGCTCCAGGAACCGCGCCGCGGTGTTCGCACTAGCGGTACTGGGCGCCTGCGGCGGCGGTAAGGACCCCTCCGGACCGGGTCCGCTTGGCACGCTGGACTTCCAGGTGACGGGCCTGCCCGGGGCCACCACGGCGCGGATCACCCTGGCGGGTCCGGCCGGCTATCTCAAGGACGTGACCGGCAGCGGCCGGCTGAGCGGCCTCGCGGCGGGCACATATATCGCCTCCACCAGATACGTGATCGCGCAGAGTCAGACCTGGACCCCGCAGGTGGCCTCGGATACGATCGACCTCGCCGTCGGCGATACCGTGCTGGTGCAGGTGGATTATCTCGGTGGACCACTGCCGACGGTCAACTACGGTATCGCCGGCTACCAGCTGATCCAGAGTGTCCAGCGGACCGACAACAGCGTCCCGATGGTGGCCCAGCGTGCCGCCATGCTGCGCATCTTCGGCACCGCCAGCGGCGCCAACACGAGTCACCCGACGGTACGCCTCCGGTTGTTCATGGCGGGCGTGCCGGTGGATTCCTTCGACGTCGTTGCCCAAGGCAGTGGCGTGCCGCTGACCCCGGACACCGCCTCGCTGTCCTCTTCATGGAACGTGCTCATCCCCGCCCAGGAAGTCGTGGCCGGCCTGTCGTTCACCGCCGAGATCGATCCGGACGACGCGATTCCGGAGATCGACAAGAGCGACAACCGGTCGCCGGCCTCCGGCACCATTCCCGTCGCGGTGCAGTCGGTGGCGCATCTGGATCTGCGCTTTGTGCCGGTGAAGCAGAACGTCAACGGGCTCACCGGTGCGGTGGCCAACGCGAACAAGGACAATTACGCCTCCTTTGCCGGTCGCGTGATGCCGCTCGGCACCGTGGCGGTGGACGTGCGGGCGGCCTATACGACCGCCGCCCCGGTGCTGCAGTCGGACGACGCCAACGGTGCGTGGTCCACGATTCTCAGCGAGATGAACATGCTGCGGGGCACCGAAGGCGCCGGCCGGCATTACGTGGGGGTGGTGCCGATCACCTACGGCGGGGGGATCGCCGGCCTGGGCTATATCGGCCTTTCAGCCTCGGTGGCCTGGGACAAGTTCCCCAGCGCGCCGGAGGTGATTGCCCACGAGATGGGGCACAATTTCGGCCGCAGCCACGCGCCTTGCGGTAACCCGAGTGGTGTGGATCCCCAATATCCCTATGCCGCCGCGGGAATCGGGGTCTGGGGCATGGATCTCGGTCTCACGCAGGTCCGGTCCCCGAGCGCGTACAAGGACCTGATGAGCTACTGCAATCCCGACTGGATCAGCGACTACAACTACATGGCCATCCTGGCCCAGCGGGGCTCGGGACCGGCGGTGGCCAGTGTCCGGGCAGCGGCCGCCCCAGGGCTGATGGTCTGGGGCAGGGTCATTCAAGGCAACGTGATCCTCGAGCCGTCCTTCGAGGTCTACGCACCGGCATTGCTTCCCCCGCGGGCGGGGACCCACCGGGTGGAGGGATTTGACGGGGCGGGCACCCGGATCTTCGGCCTCTCCTTCGAGGGAGACCTGGTGCCGGACCTGCCGCACGGAGAGGAACGCCACTTCGCGTTCGTGGTGCCGCTCAGCCAAAGGGACATCGGGCGCGTCGCGTCCATCCGGCTGGTGGGCCAGGGCCTGACGGGTCGGCGCAGCGCCATCGCGTCGCTCCGGGCCGCCGGTGCCGGAACGCGGGCGGTCTCGACCCAGACGGTCGGCGCGGAGGCCGAGGTCCGCTGGAACTCCGCCTACCCGCTGGCGGTGATCCGTGACAGTGTCAGCGGTGAGATCCTTGGCCTGGGACGGGGTGGAATACTCAAGGTCGATGGCGTCGGCCGGACGCTGCGCGTGGATCTGTCGGACGGGGTCACCAGCGTGCCCGGCGCCGTCACCGCCGCACCGTAGGGCGGGAAGCGCGGTCAGCGCAACAGCGCTTCGAGTTGTACGGCGGTGTCGGTCTTGTCGTCGCGGTACTTGACCACGACGGGCGTCGCCAGACTGATGCCCAGACTCCGGCCCGGTTCAGACGTGACCGGCCGGGTGCCCGGTACCACCACCGCTCCGGCGGGGATCTCCAGCGGGTGATCCGCCTCCCGGCGATACTGGGTCTGGCGCACCAGGTCATAGACCACCGTCCCGCCGGACAGAATGGTTCCCGGCGCCAGCACCGCGCCCTCCCGCACGATGGTCCCCTCGTAGACCCCGCAGTTCCCGCCCACCAGCACATCGTCCTCGATGATCACCGGCAACGCCCCCACCGGCTCCAGCACGCCGCCGATCTGGGCACCGGCGGACAGGTGGACCCGCTTGCCGATCTGGGCGCAGGACCCGACCAGGGCGTGGCTGTCGACCATGGTGCCCTCATCCACGAAGGCGCCGACGTTGATGAACGCCGGGGGCATGACGACGACGCCCCGCGCCACGTGACAGCCATCCCGGATCGACGTGCCCCCCGGCACGATCCGGACGCCGTGGTCCAGCGTGATCGACTTGAGCGGCCAGCTGTCCTTGTCAAAGTAGGGGAAGGCACCCCCCCCTCCGATCGGGCGGACGACTCCCAGCTTGAAGCCGAGCAGGATGCCGGCCTTGACCCACGCGTTGACCCGCCAGACTCCCGACGCCTCCCGCTGGGCGGCCCGGACGGTGCCGTCGTTCAGGCCGGTACGCAGGCGCTGCACGGCATCCCTGGCCTGGTCCTCACGGCCAGCCGGCACGGCGGCGGCAAAGCGCTCGATGTCCTGCTGCAGCGTGTCCGTCATGATCCCGTTCCGTCTCCCGGCAGTGCCACGCCCGCCTCACGCAGCGCGGCGAACAGCGGTGCCCGCCTGGATTCGGACAGCGGGACCAGTGGCAACCGAAGCACATCTTGAATCCTGCCCATGGCCGCCAGCACCGCCTTCACCGGCGCGGGGTTGGTTTCCAGGAAGTTGGCCTCGAGCAGCGGCAGGACCATGTACAGGATCTCTCGCGCCTCGGCCAGCTGGCCCTGCAGCGCGTGGTGGACCAGCCGGCTCATCAGGCGGGGGATTTCGTTGGCGGCCACCGAGATCAGCCCGTCGCCTCCGGCCGCGATGACCGCCAGCGTCATCCAGTCCTCCCCGGAAAGCACCGCAAACCCTTCCGGCCGGCCCAGCAGCAGGTGCTGGACCTGCGCCAGGTCGCCGGAGGATTCCTTGATGCCGATGATGTTGGGATGCGTGCTCAGGCGGAGGACCGTGCCCGGCAGCATGTTGAGCGCGGTGCGGCCGGGCACATTGTAGAGGCAGATCGGCACCCGGCTTGCGTCCGCGACGGCAGTGAAGTGCCGGACCAGTCCGTCGGGGGTGGGCTTGTTGTAATAGGGTGTGGCGGAGAGCAGCCAGGTGACGCCCAGCCCGCTCATCCGCACCGCCTCCTCGACCGCCTGCCGGGTGTCGTTGGAGGTGGCCCCTGCCATCACGGGCACACGTCCACGGGCCGCCTCCACGACAGTTCCGACGACCTGCTCTCGCTCCGCCGCAGTCAGCGTCTGGGCTTCTCCGGTGCTGCCGCAGGGAACGAGAAAGTCAACGCCCTCCTCGATCTGCCAGGCGGCAAGGTGGCGGAGCGCCACGACGTCCACGGCGCCATCGGCAAGAAACGGCGTGACGATCGCCGACCCGAGTCCCGCCAGCATGGTCATCCGTCCCCCCCAAACAGCATCTGGCTGAAGGTGAACACGCCGGTCCGGCCCCGCAGCCATTCGGCGGCCGCAATGGCACCCACCGCGAACACCTCGCGGCTTCGGGCCGCATGCGTCAGGGTAATGGTCTCGTGGGCCGCGTCCAGCACCACTTCGTGGTTGCCAGGATCGTAGCCGCCGCGGATGCTGGTGATCGGCCAGCTCCGCCGCGGGTCGCCCTGGATCAACGCCTCCACCACACGGCGGGCGGTACCGGAGGGCGCGTCGCGCTTGGTGGCGTGATGGGTCTCGGTGACATAGCCATCGAACTCGCTCCGCCCCGCGAAGCGCCGGGCCAGGTCCTCGGCGGTCCGGAAAAACAGTTGCGCGCCGACCGAGAAGTTGGCGCTGTACAGCAGGGCGGCGCGGTGCTGGTCCACCACCTCGGTCACGTCAGGCAGGTCTTCCAGCCAGCCGGTCGTGGCACACACGGTGGCAATTCTCCGCTGTGCCAGCGCGATCAGATTGGCCGGTGCCGCCTCGGGCCGGGTGCACTCGAAGGCCACCTCCGCGCTACTGAGCCGCTCGGCGGTGAGGGCGGAGCCGCCCGCGTTCTCCGCGCCCGTCACGATGGTGGCGATGGTGTGCCCGCGCGCTTCCGCCAGCCGTCCCACCAGCTGATTCATCCTGCCGTAGCCGATCAGGGCGATGCGCATCGGAGCCTCCGGGTCAGCCGACCCAGCCGCGGGCCACCAGCAGCTCGGCGTTCTGGACCGCGGCGCCGGCCGCGCCTCGGATGGTGTTATGCGACAGGAGCACCAGCCGGAGATCCAGCAGTGGACAGGGTCGCACCCGCCCGATGGTCACCGTCATGCCGTTGCCGCGATCGAGGTCCAGCCGTGACTGCGGCCGATCGGGGCGGCGGTCCACCTCCACCGGACGCGCCGGCGTGGAGTGCAGCCTGGCCACCTCCTCCGGTGCCCGGAACCCCTCGAGCGCCGCCATGGCTTCTTCGGGGGACACTCGATGGGCCAGGCCCACCGACACCACCTCCAGATGTCCGTCCACCACAGGCACCCGGTTGGTGTGGGCACTCACCGCGATCGGTGCCTCGGTGACCGCGTTGGCGCCGAGGACGCCGAGAATCTTCCGGGTTTCCTCCTCCAGCTTTTCCTCTTCTCCCCCGATATACGGAATCACGTTGCCGATCGCGTCCAGCGAAGCCACGCCAGGATACCCGGCGCCGCTCACCGCCTGCATGGTGGCCACGAACAGTTTCTCGATCCCGAAGGCCCGGTGCAGCGGGGCCATGCCGAGGGCCAGCCCCGCGGTGGAACAGTTGGGGTTGGCCACGATGCCGCCGCTCCAGCCCTGCTCCCGCTGCTGGCGGGTGAGGAGCTGTAGATGATCGGGGTTCACCTCGGGGATGAGCAGCGGCACCGTCGGGTCCATCCGGTGCGTCCTGGTATTGGTCACCACGAAGACACCGGCCTGGGCGAAGGCCCGCTCGACCTCCCCGGCGATGTCCGCCTCGATGGCCGAGAACGCGACCTTGCCAGGCAGGCCGGGCTCGGCCCGCTGCACCGTCATGGACGCCACCACCGGAGGCAGCGGGCTACTCTCCCGCCAGCGCACAATGTCGCCGTAACGCTTCCCGGCGCTCTGCCCCGACGCCGCCAGGGCGGCGATCTCGAACTGGGGATGCTCGGCCAGGAGACGCACGAATTTCTGGCCCACCGTGCCGGTGGCGCCGAGGATACACACGGGGATCCTGCCGCTCATGGATGCTCCATCTCAGTCTCCAACCGGTATTCTACGTACAGGACGATGCCTCATGGCTGGGAGGCCAGCAGTTCCGTCGCGAGCCGGACGTACAGCGCGACGCCCTGCCTGAGGTCCGCCTTGGCGATCCGCTCCGCGTCCGTATGGGCCACCCGGATGGTGCCCGGCCCGAGTTGGTAGCGCTCTCCCCACGATTCGTAGAAGGGCAGGTCACTCGCGTAGCTGACCACGGTGGTCTCCCACCCGGCCGGCGGCGCGGCGGTGGCCTTGAAACATGGCAACTCGGTTGGAAACGTGATCCGGACCCCAGGCAGCACCGCCCCTGCCAGCAGCTCCCGCATCGGCGCCGAGGGCCCCACGAGGCGGAGGAGCAGTTCGGCGCGGGCGCTGGGTGGAATGACGTTGGGGGCCACGCCGCCATCAATGATTCCGACGTTGAGCGTCCCGGCACCCAGCTGCGGGTCGGTCGGGAGCGGGAGCCGCCGGATCCGCTCGATGCTGTCGAGGATCGGGAGGATCGCGCTCTTACCCTCGTCCGGGTAGCCGGAGTGGGCCGCGCGCCCCTCGGCCTCCAGCACCACCTTGAGCGATCCCTTCTGCCCGATGCAGAGCCGGTTCTCCGTCGGCTCCCCGTTGACGAAGTAGCGACCCTTGGGTCCGAACGCCTCCGCGGCATGGGCACCGTCGGAGCCGTTCTCTTCCCCAACCACAAACAGCAGTCCGATCCGGCGCTCGCCCGTCGCCGCAAGCTCCTCGGCGGCGGCGACCATGGCCGCCGCGAGCCCCTTGGCGTCACAGCTGCCCCGCCCGTGGAGATGGGTCTCGTCCTCGCGCAGGGGGACGTACGGGGGCACGCAGTCGAGATGGGTGGAAAAGACCAGCTCGGGTGCTTCCCGATAGGCGTAGAGGTTCTCGCGCCCCGGCGTCACCGCCTGCCGCTCCACCCGGTAGCCCAGCCTGGTCAGCAACCCGGCCAGCAGCGCCGTGGCGGGCCCTTCCCGGCCGGTCGGGGTCTCCAGCGCGACCAGGTCGCGCGTCAGGGCAATCGGGTCGAACACAATGGATCTCCTCAGAGGAACCGACAACAAAACGCCCCGCCGGCGATCTGCGGCGGGGCGTCAGTGTCCAGTCTTGGGTGTGTGCTCAGACCGGCCGTCGCTCGCCGCGCGCGGAGATGGAATTGGGCATGCGCTTGGTGGTGAGGCCGAGTGACGTCATGGGTCCAAGCTAGGAGGCGGACCGGCATTCGACAAGAGGGGTTCAGTCCCAGGCCTCACGCCGCCTCCGCCGCCCGGGCGGCGCGCTGCCCTTCCTCCACGTCCACGAAGTGCAGCAGCGCCCCGCCGACCACGAAGAAGGCCACGATGGCCAGGATAGCCAGCCGGCTGCTGCCGGTCAGGCCGATCACCCGGGCAAAGATGAGCGGCCCGAAGATGCCCGCGAACTTCTCCACCACGGCAAAGAACCCGAAGAACTCGGCCGAGCGGTCCTTGGGGATCAGGCTGGCAAACAGGGAGCGGGAGAGCGCCTGGGTGCCGCCCTGCACCATGCCCACCAGCAGCGCCAGGATGAAGAAGTGGGTGGCGTTGGTCATGTAGTAGCCCAGCACGCTGATCCCGGCGTACACCACCAGGCCGACGAAGATGGCGCGCTTGGCGCCGATCCGGCTGGCGAAGCCGCCGAACAGGAACGCGAACGGGATGCCCACGAACTGCACGATCATGATGGCCGCGATCAGCGCGCCAGTGCCGATCCCCAGCTCGGTGCCGTAGATCGTCGCCATGCGGATGATGGTGCCGATGCCATCGTTGTAGATGAGGAACGCCACCAGCATCAGAGCGGCCTGGCGGAACTGGCCCATGCGGCGGAAGGTCGCGCCCAGTTCCCGGAACGCGCCCCGAATGTCGATCCGGCCATCCCCGGTGGGGGCGGGCTCCGGCACCTGCCGGAACAGCGGGATCGAGAACACCAGCCACCAGATGGCCACCGACACGAAGGCGAGTCGGGTGGGCAGGGTGGCCTGGGCGGGAGTCAGGTCGGGACCGGAGGGCAGGAAGAACCACTCCGGCTTCTGGATCCAGGCCAGGTTGAGGGCCAGCAGCAGGCCGCCGCCGACATAGCCCAGGGCGTAGCCGGCGGTGGAGACCCGGTCCATCTCCTCCGGCCTGGCGATGTGGGGCAGGAAGGAGTCGTAGCAGACGTAGCTGGCGTTGACGGCGATGTTGGCCACGACGAACAGCACCGACGCATACAGCCACTGCCCGTGCTGGATGAAGAACATCAGGCCCACCGCCACCACGCCGATCAGGAGCGAGATGCCCAGCAGCCGCTTCTTGACCCCGGCCCGGTCGGCGATGGCGCCGAGGATCGGGGAGAGGATCGCGATGATCGTGAGACCGATGGTCGTGGCGTCGGCGAGCCGCTGCGTGGCCTGAGCCGGGGCCAGCCCTTCGGCGGCCACCTTGGCGAAGTAGATCGGGAACACCGCCGTGACGATCGTGGTCACCATGGCGGAGTTGGCCCAGTCGTACATGGCCCAGGCCCGCAGTTCGGGGCGATGCAGCCCCAGCCGTTCGAGGAGGGTCATTGGACCCGTAGCGGAAGGGAAACGGTCCACGGCCGTTCGGCGCCGGGTGCGTGGATGTCCAGGTACCAGGTGCCCGGGCCCGGCGGACGGAACTCGAAGTCCGCGGTCATCCCGGGGCCGGTCATGAGGCGGGCCTCTCGGAGCGTCGCCCGCTCGGGCGGCAGCTCCGCGCCGTCCACCGCCAGGGCGCGCCACTGGACCAGCGCGGAGTCCCGCCGCAATGAAAACTCGATCCGATGGTCCGTCTCGATGCTGATGAGCCGGAACCGGTGAGCCTTGCCCGCTGCGAGGAGCAGCAACGCGGGCGTCCGGCTGCCGTTCACCAGCGCCTGCAGGGTGTCGGGCTCGGCGAACACGCCGCCGAGTCCCACGAGGACCAGGTGATCGGTCGCCGGATCGGGGCGGGTACCGGGTTCTACCACCAACAACGGCGCGTACAGCCCCCGGGAGAGCTGTTCAAGTTCGTTGTTATGCGAATGGTAGATGAACGTGCCGGCGCGTTTGGGCGTGAACCGGGCGGTGAAAGAATCCCCCGGCTGGATGGCGGGCAGGAGCCGGGGCGGAATGCCGCTCACTCCCGGCACTCCATCGGGGTAGCTCTCCAGCTCCATCCCGTGCCAGTGCACCGCGGTGGGTTCGGCCAGGTGATTCACCACGGTAATGGCGACCGGCTTGCCCCGCTCGAGCACCAGCGTTGGACTCGGAAGGGTCACGGAATCCGGGGCCGGCTGGCGGTCGCCCTGCTGGATGACGTAGCCCAAGGCGGGCCCGTCATGCAGTCGGCCCGGTGCCGATTGCACCAGGAGCCGAATTCGACGGGCACCGCCAGCCTCGGACGAGACTGTGTCTTCGGGGGTCCGTGGCGCGGCGTTGATCCCGAGGACCAGGCCCTTCATGCGGTGGTGGCTGTCGGTGCGCGTCCGGTCCATCGAAACGCCGGGAGAGACGTGAAAGGCAAAGTGGCAGTGGAACACCCAGTTTCCCGGCTCCTGTGCCGCCCACCGCATGGACATGGTGCCGCCCGCTCGCATCAACTCGGTGACCAAGAGCGGCCTGCGCCCGCGCAGGTAGGCGGTGTCCCTGGCCCAGTCGCCACGACTGTCCACCTCGAAGTAGACGCCGTGGAGGTGCATGGGGTGTGTGCTGGCGCTGGGGTTGACCACCCGCCAGCGTACCGAGTCACCGACGGTCTGCTGCAGCCGCTCGGTATGCGGCCAGGCCAGGCCGTTGATGACCATGACCTCGCCGAGGTCCGGCTCGCCGGCCCTGACCGAGTCCGCCAGGTGCGTCCAGATGCCGAGCACGAAGATGCGGTCGGGGGCCGGGGCCGGCGTGGAGTCGATGACCAGGGCGCCGCTGAGCTGGTCATCGTGCCACTCACGCTCGGCGATGCCGTTGCTGGTCGTGGAACCCCAGTAGAAATACGTGCCCGGTTCGCCGGCGGGGAAGTTGACCTCTCGCACCTGACCGGCCCTGACCTGCACCGTGTCGGTCGTCGCGCCCGGCCGGGTGTGCAGGCCATACAGCACCAGGGTCGAGTCGGCCAGCGGGTTGGTGATCGTCAGGCGGATGACGGTGCCCTGCGGGACCCGGATCAACGGCCCAGGGATCGTGGCCGGCTGGCCCCGTTCCGCGAACGCCAGCGCCGGCAGGCCGGGACCGCTGTCTCCCTCGGGGAACCAGCGCACCCAGCGCACCTCGAGGTCAAGGTGCAGGGTATCGCGCTCTAGGCGGCCCGCCGGTCTCCGGTTGTCGTTGGCGGCGGCGATTTCAGGGGCTGGCGCCGCCCGGCACCCGCCCAGCACCGCCAGACAGAGGCCGACGTGGCTCAGCCATCCGGCCCGACCCGTATGGCTGGCCCGAGCACAGGAACTCAACGCGCTCGCACCGCGTAGAACGCCCCCAGCCGGGCCGCCAGCGCCCGGGGCGCCAGCCGGGTGCCCCAGGCACCCAGGCGAAACGGCAGGAAGGTGATGGTATGACAATCGTCGCGTTCGTAGGCCCGCAGCCCGCGCGCCGCGACCGTCTCGGCCGACTGCATCAGCCACTTCGGCGGGCGGGAAGTGAGGTCATTGGCGTCGAAGAACGGGGTGTCCACGGGCCCCGGAGAGACGCACACGCAGCGCACGCCGGTCCCGCGCAGGGTCACCCAGAGCCCCTCGCTGAAGTTGACCACGTACGCCTTGGAGGCGGCGTAGACCGGCAGCCACTTGAGGCCCTGCCATGCTGCCGTGGAGGCGATGTTGATCACGCCACCCCGTCGCCGCTCGATCATGCCTGGCAGCAGTCGCGCCGTCAGGTCGGTGACGGCGCGGATGTTCACGTCAATGGTGGGCAGGTGACGCTCGGCCGGCACGCTCTGGAACTCGCCGTGCGACCCGACACCGGCATTGTTGATCAGGTGATCCACCACGATGGTCTGGGCATTGAGCATTTCCACCAGGCGGGACGGCGCCGTGGGATCGGCCAGGTCCAGGGGCATGGCCACGGCGGTGACGCCGCGCGCCCGGGCCTCGGTGGCCACCTGTTCCAGCGCCTCCGCTCCCCGAGCCACGAGCACGAGGTTCACCCCCCGCTCGGCCAGCAGCCGGGCAAAGGCCGCACCGATCCCGCGGGAGGCGCCGGTAATGAGCGCCGTGGTGCCGCGCCAGAGGTCAGTCATGGAGCCATAATGCCATCAACCCCGCCAGGCCGCCAGCGCGGCGTGCACTACGCCGGCGTTGTCCGGGGCCGGAGCAGAGACAGCGCCACCGACCCGGCCAGGATGGCGACGATCACCGCGAGCGAGAGCACCGTGGGCGGATGGATCCAGACGGACAGCACCATCTTGGCGCCGACGAAGAGCAGGATCAGCGCCACCCCGGGCTTGAGGTAATGGAACTTGTCCAGCGCCCCGGCCAGCACGAAGAAGAGCGCCCGGAGGCCCAGGATGGCAAACAGGTTGGACGAGTACACCACAAACGGATCCCGGGTCACCGCGAACACCGCCGGGATGCTGTCGATGGCAAAGACCAGGTCGCTCCATTCGACCACCAGCAGCACCAGGAACAGCGGCGTGGCCAGCCGCACGCCCGCCCGATTCCGCACGAAGAAGTGCGCCTCGTCGTACGTCGCCGTGACGGGCATGACTCGGCGGGCGAGCCGGACGAGCGGATTGTTCTCGGGCTCGATCCGGGTGTCGTCCGTCCGGAACATCCTGAGCCCGGTCAGCAGCAGGATGGCGCCGAAGACGTAGACGATCCAGGTGAACTGTTGCAGCAGCAGCGCCCCGGCGCCGATCATGATGGCCCGCATGATGATGGCGCCGAAGATGCCCCACTTCAGGACCCGGGGCTGGAGCTCCGCCGGTACCGCGAAATACTGGAAGATCAGCAGGAAGACGAAGAGGTTGTCAACGCTCAGCGACAGCTCGATCAGATAGCCCGCGTAGTACTCGAGCGCCGTCTTGGAGCCCACCTGCCACCAGAGGAAGGCGCCGAACAGCAGCGCCACCGCGACGATGCCGCTGCTCCAGGTGAGGGCTTCCTTCTGGGTCAGGACATGGGACCGGCGATTCAGGACGCCGAGGTCGAGGACCATGAGGGTCCCGACGACCCCGGCGAAGACCGCCCAGACTGTCGGCGAGTGGGTCGTCACTCAGCGGCCAGTGGCCATGGCCTCGAGCCGGGCGACCCGCTCCTCGGTGGGTGGGTGGGTGCTGAACAGCTTCATCATCCCGCCGCCCATCGCCGCCAGCGGGTTGACCTGGGCCAGCGGTGCCGCCGCCGGCGCCACATTCATGGGGATCCGCTGGGCCATGTAGTCCAACCGGCGCAGCGCGTTGGCCAGCGGCAGTGGCCGTCCCAGGATCTCGGCGCCCACCCGGTCGGCCTCGAACTCCCGCTGCCGAGAGATGGCAAACTGGATGAGCATGGCCGCGATCGGCGCCAGGATCGCCAGCCCGATGGTAACGAACGGATGGCGGTTGCCGTCGTCCCGCGAGCCGCCAAAGAACAGCAACAACCAGGGCAGGTTGCCGATCATGCCGGCGATACCAGCAGCCACCGTCGTGATGAGCATGTCCCGGTTCTTGATATGGGCCAGCTCGTGGGCAATGACACCCTCCAGCTCATCCTGCGGCATGCCCTTCAGGAGCCCCGTGGTGACGGCCACGACCGCTTTGGACGGGCTCCGGCCGGTGGCAAAGGCGTTGGGCTGGTCATGCGGGGCCACGGCCACGACCGGCATCGGCAGGCCGGCGCGCTGGCGCAGCCGGTCCACCATCTGGTACAGCGCCGGCGCCTCCTGGGCCGTGACCACCTTGGCCCCGTACATCCGGAGCACCAGCTTGTCGGACCAGAAGTACATCACGAAGTTCATGCCCAGGCCGAGAATCGAGCCCAGGATCAACCCCTGGGTGCCGCCCAGGAGCTGGCCGGCGGACATCAGCAGGGCAATCATCCCGGCCATCAGTACCGCGGTCTTCAGGTTGTTCAACAGCATGGTGCCTCCCTAAAAGAGAACGAGACCTTCATTGAGCCCGGACCGGGCGCCACCTGAGGCGCCTGGCCGGATTCAATGAAGGTCTCGCTTTGATGACGACGTTCCGTCAGCCTGGCCGCACCGTGCCGCGCCGTGGCGCGACAGTCTTGACGATGGGCCCTCCGCACTAGGCGGACAAGCTACTCCCCTTCAGCGCACGAACAGTACGAAGAGCCGGAGTCGGCGTCAACTGGGGAGGCGGGTCCCCGGCCCCCTAACCGACCGGCAGCCGCCGGGGCCAGCGCAGCATGCGCACCGCCAGGCCGCCGTGCGTGGTCCGGGCAAGGGTGTCCCATCCCAGTCGGGTGTCGCGCTCCAGGGGAGTGTCGGGAAGCAGCAGCGTGGCCTGCCACCCGGGAAGGCGCTCCTCCAGCACCTGGCCCAACCGCGCGTACAGGTCCCTCAACGTTCGCTGGGCGCCGACCCGAACACCCCACGGGGGGTTGCTCACCAGGGCGCCGGCGCCGGGAGGCGGCTCCAGATCGGAGATCGGGCCAAGTCGGTGCTCCAGGTCCGCCGCCACACCAGCCCGTTCGGCGTTCTGCCGTGCCGCCTCGACGGCGCCGGCATCGCGATCGGAGGCCACGATTGGCGCCGGGGCGCGATCCAGCATGGTACTCCGGGCCTCGTCGAGGGCCTGCCTCCAGATGGCGGGGTCCCAGCCCGGCCAGCGCAGGAAGCTGAAGTCCCGGGACAGGCCGGGTGGCATCCGGCGCGCCAGGCGGGCGGCTTCGATCGCGATGGTTCCTGATCCTGCGAACGGATCCACCAGGGGAGTGCCGGGATCCCACTCGCTGGCCAGCAGCAGGGCGGCGGCCAGGGTCTCCCGGAGCGGCGCCTTGGCAGTCGCGAGGCGATAACCCCTCCGGTGCAGGTGCTCCCCGGAACTATCCACGCTGATGCTGCAGACATCGCGGAACAGCCGCACCACCACCAGTTGCCGACCGGCCGCTTCCGCCCGGTCGTGGCCCGAGGCGAGGGCGGCGTCCTCGTCGGCGAGCGATACATTGGCGGACTGCACCACCCCTGCCGCCCGTACCAGGCGCTCGGCCACGGCCTTCTGGTGATAGAGCCGGGACTTCTTCGACGTGACCCGGAACTCCACTGGCAGGTCCCGTGGGAGCCACCGATCCCAGGGCAGTTGGCCGGCCTTGCGTTCTAGTTCGCCGAGCGCCCGAACCGGAAACTCGGCGACCCGCCGGAGGATCCGGCTGGCGGTGCGGAGGTGGAGGTTGCATCGGGCCAGGTCGCGCGCCGACCCGGTGAAGCCGATCCCACCGGGCTCGCCATCCTGCGGCGTGATGCCCAGGGCGCGCAGCTCTGCCTCAGTGATCGATTCGAGACCGGGCTGGGTGACCACGTAGAGCGGGAAGGCGCTGGATGGTGTCGGCGGCTCGGCGGCAGAGGGCGGCATCAGAAGGCGGGATCCGCCTGGTGCACGGGATCGTCCAGGCGGATGGCGCGGGCCACCGACCCCGCCGCAAGCTCGTGCTGCCCCTCGGGAATGATGAGCAGGGCATTGGCCTTGACCATCGAGGTGAGAATCCCCGAGCCCTGCGGGCCGGTGAGGCGGACCTCCGGAAGATGTCCGTTTGCGGTTGCCGGGGCTTCGGTGACGACGGCCCGGAGGAAGTGCTGCAGCTTCGGTCCGACGCGAATCGCCTCCGCTGCCTGCACATCCACCGCGCGGCGGAAGGGCGCGGCGCGGCCCGAGAGGAAGCGGATGGCGGGGCGGACAAACAGCTCGAAGGTGACCATGGTACTCACCGGATTGCCGGGGAGGCCGATCCACGGGACCGCGGCCAGCATGCCGAATCCGACCGGGGCGCCGGGGCGCATCCGCAGCTTCCAGAACTTGAGATCCCCGCCGAGGTCCGCGAGGACGCTCCGCACGTGATCGTGTTCGCCCACGCTGATCCCGGCCGTGCTGACGATGAGATCGGCGCTCAGGCCGCGCTGAAAGTGCTCCCGCAGACTTTCGGGCGTGTCCCGCGCGATGCCCAGGTTGACCGGTTCACCGCCGGCCTGGCGGACCAGCGCCACCAGGGTGTGGGTGTTGGAACTGGCGATCTTCCGGCCGCTCAGGATCTCGTCCGGCTGGTCGATGTCCACGATTTCATCGCCGCTGCCGAGGATGGCCACCCGGGGGCGCCGGTAGATCAGCGGATGTGAAACGGCCACCGAGGCGAGGACGCCCAGCGCGGCGGGGCCCAGTTCGGTCCCGGCCGGCAGGGCCGTGGTTCCCTGACGCAGATCTTCTCCCGCGGCGCGGATGTTGACGCCGGCATCGCGATCCTTGTAGATGGCCACGACCTGGCTGCCGCCGTCGGTGTCTTCCTGCCGAATGACCCCGTCGGCTCCGTTGGGCAGGGGCGCGCCGGTGAAGATCCGGCTGCAGGTGCCGGCGGTCACTGTGAGGGAAGGGAAGGCCCCCGCCGGAATGCTCTCGATGACCCGCAGCCGCTTGGGGGCCGCCTCGGTGGCGCCGCGCACGTCTTCGGACCGGGCGGCGTAACCGTCCATCGCCGAGTTGGTCCAGGCCGGGATGTTGAGGGGGCTGATGACGGCCTCGGCGAGCACCCCGTCCAGGGCTTCGTCGAGGGGGACCCGGAGCGCAGGCTGGCGGGTCAGGTGGCGGAGGATCTGGAGCGCGGCGTCACGGGCCGCGAGCGGGGGCGTCATGAGCGTAAGATAGGCGCGGGAGCGGCAGGGGCGGGCTGGGCGCGCGCCCGAGGAGGGTCCCGCGGGCTGCTACAGCTCTGCCGCACCTTCCCAGGCCAGATTGGCCAGCAGCTGCAGCCACATGGTGTCGCGGAAGCGGAGCACCGGGCAGGGGGCCTCGAACTTCTCGTCATCGGTGACGATCGCCAGCCACTGGGCGACATTGGCTCCCGCGGGGTCAAAGATCGGCGTGCTGCTCGCGGCCCGGCGGAACACCTCGATCTTGGGGAGCTGGGCCTTGCGAAAACCCTCCACCAGCACGATGTCCGCTCCATCCATGTAGCGGCGGGCCAGGGCGCTCGGGTCGGTATCGTCCTTGTGGCGTTCGAACAGCACGCGCATGTCCGGCGCCACCAGCAGGGTGCGCTCCGCCTTGCCCTCGTGGAAGTGCCGGTAACTGTCGGTGCCGGGGCGGTCCACGTCGGCCGGATGGCTGGCATGCTTGAGGGTCATCACTCGCCGGCCCTTGCGCACAAACTCCGCCGCCAGCGCCACCGCCAGCGTGGTCTTGCCGGCGTCCTTCTTGCCGATCACCGTGAGGATGCGAGTCGCCACCGCCGGTCGGCCTCCGCGAGGTCGTCTGCCGTGTTCACGTTGAAGAACAGGGTCCCGGGGTCGCCGAACGCCTGCACCCCGGCGAGAGGGAGAATACTAATATTTATGCGTTCGTGGAAGCCGATCGCCCGGCGATCCCCGGCCGCCAGCGCCGCCGCCATGGCCGGCCCCGCTGCCGGGCCGTACGCGGCGCACATCGGTTCCATGCCGCGCCGGCTGTCGCTGGCCGGCAGGCAGGCGTCCCCCGCGCCGAGTCCGGCGGCCAGGGCGCGGATCAGCCCCGCGGGCACGAACGGCATGTCCCACGCGACGCAGACCACCGGCGCGGGCGCCTCCAGGACGGCGGTATAGAGTCCGCCGAGCGCCCCAGCTCCGGTCACCACGTCGGGGACCACGCGAAGGTCGGGGCGCCAGCCGGTGGCTTCGGGGGCGTTGGCGATCAGGAGCGGCGCTGCGCCCAGGGCGGCACGGAAGGCGTCCACCAGGCGGTCGAGGATCCGGACACCACCCACCTCTTCCAGCCCCTTGGGGCGTCCCTCGAAGCGGGTGGCCCCGCCGCCGGCAATGATCGCCCCGCGCATCAGTAGCGCCGGCCGCGCTTGCGCTCCAGGATGATATCGAACCCGAACTGGAAGCTCAGCACATGCCGGCCCTGGGTGGCGGTCGGCGGACTGAACGCCGGGGACCCGCTGGTGGGCCCGGTGACGACCGGTACCCGGACCCAGTTGTCGCGCACCTCGAAGCGGAACTGGAAGCCCCGGCTGATGGCGGTGACGACACCGCCCCCAAAAGACAGGTAGGGCTGGAGGTTGGCGGGGGAGTCATCGAGATAGATGAACGCATCCGCGGGGGGTCCCAGATTGTTCGAATCCGGAATGGTGGCGACGGCTCTGAGAAAGCTCTCCTGGCTCACCACCATCCCGACGTTGGCCCGCACATACGGGTAAATCGCCGCCCGGCTGAAGACGCGGTACACCACCCCCACCGACAAGGCCCCGGAGGCCGTCCCCCGTTCTTTGGAGTTGAGTGAGTTGCACGCCTCGCGCGTGTCGTAGTCCAGCGGCTGCGCCGCTGCGACCACGGTGCAACCGTCTCTGGTGCCAAGCCCAACGAGGAATGCTTCGGCGTTGAAGCCGAGGTTGTTGCCCGGAAAGTAGGTGGCACCGAAGCCGATATTGAAACTCGACCGAAACGCGCGGCTGATCGCAAGGGTGTCTCCGTTGAATGGCTGCTTTCCCACACGCCACAGCTGGCCGCCACCGGTGGTCTGGCCCAGGCCGACGCTGAACACCAATCGCGCCCGGTCGGGGGTCTGGGCGGCCAGCGCCGGAGCCGAGAGCGCCACCAGGGCCATCACCATCGGGAGCCTGCGCTGCATGCGTCACTCATCGGCCGGAGGTGAACGAGTGGCGGGTGGATCTCCCCCGCCCGTCAGGAAACTATTGTGAGGCGCCGTGGCGGTGCGGCGTGCCGCTGACGGCTCGCCCGACCAGGATCATGCCGCTCCGCCGGGCGATCTCCACCGCCAACGTGGACGGCACCGACGGCGTGGCCACCCACGTGAGTCCGGCGCGCGCCGCCTTGAAGGCCAGTTCGGCCGAAATGCGCCCCGTCACCAGCAAGCCGAGTCCCTCGACCGGCTGGCCGGCCAGCAGGGCGGCCCCCAGGACCTTGTCCACGGCATTGTGGCGGCCAATGTCCTCGGCATGCGTCAGGAGCGCGGCGCCGTCGGTCAGGGCGGCTGCATGGATACCGCCGCTGTCCTTGTACCGTTCGCCCTGCTGGAACAGGGTCTTGAACAGGAGCCGGAGACGATCCCTGTCGGGGGGCTCGCCGCGGGCCGGCTGGCTGGCAATGGTGCCAGGGTCTGCCAGGAAGGTGGAGACGGCCCCGCAGCCGGATGCCAGCACAGGCCGGCGCCGTTCCGCCTGCACCGCCTCCAGCCGGGCCGGCGGGATCTGAGCCCAGAATCCGAGGTCGGTGGCGCAGGGCCGGAGCGTCACGTCTCCAAGTGCACCGATGTAGCCCTCACCATACAGCCAGCCCAGCGCCAGTTCTTCCAGCTGGTCCGGGGTGCACATCCAGGTGACGATCGGGATCCCGTTCAACTCCAGCCAGACTGGAGTCTCTTCAACCGCCGCGCCTTCGGCCAGGCGGCCGGTGGTCCGCGCCCGCGGGCTCAGCTCATTCGAGTCCGGTGCATTCGGCATGAAGCGTGGCATCCTCGGCGATGCGGACACGGGTGAGCGACACTCCCGCGGGGAGGCGGGGGCCCAGCTGGGCGAACAGGTGCTGGGCGAGGGCCTCACAGGTGGGCACCGGACGGCCGCTCCGGAACGGCGCCACGTCGCGGTTGAGATCCTTGCCCGCCAGCGCGTCCTGAACTTCCTGGTCCAGCAGCCGGTCCAGGGCGGCCAGGTCCACGATCATGCCGCTGACGGGATCGACCGGACTGGTGACCGTCACTTCGCAGGAATAGTCGTGCCCGTGGGTCTCGGCCAGCGGGCCGAACGCCTCCCGGTTCTTCGCATCGGTCCAGTCCGCCCGCCACAGGCGGTGCCGCGCCGGAAACCGCACCAGACGGCTGAGACTGGTCGGCACGACGCTAGAAGCTGAAGCCGAGGCCCACCCGCAATTCGCGAGCACCGGACCACTGGTCACGCTTGCCATCGGGCAGCACGGCGTTGGGCTTGTCCGGATCGGCGGACGGCTCGGCGGCAGGCTCGAGGATGTAGCGGGCCGGATACTTGAGCTGCCAGAAGAGCTGACGCGCTTCCAGGCGGAGGTGGATCGACTGGCCGAGATACACCCGAACTCCGGCGGCCGGGGCCAGGAAGAGCTTGCCGCCGAAATCGTACCCGCTCGAATCCTTGACGCTCGCTGGCAGGGCCGAGCCACCGGCGTAGCCTAGCGAGCCGCCGACGAAGGGGGCCAGGTGATGCCAGGACTTGCGTCCGGTGAGGTTGAGCTGGACCGCGACCTCGAACATGGTGACGTTCTGGGCCACGGGGCCATCGACCCGGTTGCTCACGCTGTCATCGGCGCTCACCACCAACCGCTCCAGCTCTGCCCGTGAAAGGCTGAGGCCAAACTGCAACGGGGCGCTCAAGCGGAGGTCGAACCGGAGTCCGTAGGACTTGCCGTTGTGCGGCCCCACATGAATGCGCCCGCCGTCCCCCGCGACGTCCCCGTAGAAGACCCAGAGGGACTTGCTGTGGGGAAGATCGCTGTAGGGGGAGGACGAGGGCTGGTGCCCGACCTGGGCGGCGAGTGGCGTCGCCAGGGCGAGCAGAAGGAGCGGTGTCAGTCTCATGCCGGAATCTATCGGGGGAGGCCCCTCCCGGCGACTTCCCGATCCGGGGAGGTGCGTCGGCCCATTCTAGGGAAGCCGCAGGTCCCGGCCGCCCATCTCGGGGGGCGGCTCGATGCCCAGCAGCCGGAGCACGGTGGGGCCCACATCGCACAAGGCGCTGCCGGGCCGGAACGGGCCCGCGATGTCTCCGAGCGCCGCGAACGGAACCGGGTTGGTGGTGTGGGCGGTGTGGGCACCGCCGGTCTCGGGATCGATCATCCGTTCGCAGTTGCCGTGGTCGGCGGTGACCAGCAGCGTGGCCCCGGCGCGCTCCGCCGCGGCGACGATCCGGCCCAGGCACTGGTCCACGGTCTCCACGGCCTTGAGCACCGCGGGCAGGACTCCGGTGTGTCCGACCATGTCCGCGTTGGCAAAATTGCAGAGCATGAAATCATGGGACTTGCGGTCCAGCGCCTGGACCAGCACGTCGGTGATCCCCACCGCACTCATTTCCGGCGCCAGGTCGTACGTGGCCACCTTTTGCGACGCCACCAGCGAGCGCTCCTCGCCCTGGTAGGGGGGTTCGTAGCCCCCGTTGAAGAAATACGTGACGTGGGGGTACTTCTCGGTTTCGGCGGTGCGCAGCTGGGTCCGGCCGTGCTCGGCCAGGACTTCGGCGACGATCTTGGCCATGGTGAACGGCGGATAGGCCTGGGGGACCGGAAAGGTCCGGTCGTACTGTGTCATCGTCACCATGGCCAGCCGGGGACGGTCCGCCACGTCGAAGCCGTCAAACCCGTCGATCATCAGGGCGCGCACGATCTGCCGCATCCGGTCGCTGCGATAGTTGAAGCAGAACACGCCGTCGCCATCCCGGAGTGACGCGACTGGCCGGCCCTCCCGGGTGAGCACGACCGGTTTGACGAACTCGTCGGTCTCCCCGCGCGCGAGGGCCGCCTCCACGGCCTGGACCGGGTCGTCGGATGGGGCCCCGATGCCCCGCACCATCGCGTCGTAGGCAATCCGGGTCCGTTCCCAGCGGCGATCGCGATCCATGCCGAAGTAGCGCCCCACCAGCGTGGCCAGCGCGGCGCGGCCCGGGGCGATACGGCGGATATCCTCCTGCAGCCGGCGCACGACCTGGGCACCGATGGTGGGGAGCGTGTCCCGGCCGTCGAGGAAGCCGTGAACGGCGATCCGCGGCACATCGTGGCGCACGCCGAGTTCGATGGCGGCGAGCAGGTGCTGGTCAATGGCATGCACCCCGCCCGGCCCGAGCAGGCCGACCAGGTGCAGGGTGCCGCCGCTGGCCCGGAGGGAGGTGCAGAGGTCCACCAGCGGCTGGATCCGGTAGAACTCGCCCCGGGCAATGCTCTGGGAGATCCGGACCAGGTCCTGCGGCACCACGCGGCCGGCGCCGAGGTTGAGGTGGCCGACTTCGCTGTTGCCCATCTGGCCCTCGGGGAGGCCCACGGCGAGGCCGCTGGCCTCCAGCAAGGTGCGCGGGGCGTGCGCCCAGAGCCGGTGCCAGACCGGCGTGGCGGCCAGCTCAATGGCATTGCCGTCACGGGCCTCGCGGTAGCCCCAGCCGTCCAAAACGAGCAGCACCACCGGTCCGGCCGGGCCGCGCGGGTTTGACATGACGCTCCAGCGTTTCTACAATCGGGTCTGTGATTGACGCGCCACAATCTAGTCCTCCCCCCAGCCGCCTACCAGCCTGCGCGGCGTTGGTTCTGCTCCTGTTCGCGAGTCCGCTCGCGGCCCAGGCGCCTCTCCGGCTTGCCCAGGAAGCCCGCTTTTTCAAGGCGCCACAGACGACGGCGCTGGGCACCCTGCTGCCTGGACTCGAGGTGACCCGCGGGAAGACCTCGGGCGAGGCCGTCGAGGTCACCTTCGAGGGCTGGCTCCCCACCCGGTCCCTCGGCAGCTTCAACCGTGAGGGGTTCGATGCGGTGGTAAGCCGCCGGCCGTCGGAGACGCTGCGGGCCGCCCCGGATGGAGCCACGGTGGCCCGACTCCAGACCGGGGTGGGGCTGGTGAAGGTCGAGGCCAAGGGCACCTGGACGCGGGTGCGACGGACGGCCTGGATCGATGGGAAGGCCCTGCCCGCGGCCCCGGCCACCCCCGAGGGCTACGGGCCCGATCGCGCCGAGCTGGTCCGGCGCACCCCGCTGGCGGTCGTCCCGGACGGAGCCTCGATCGGGGCCGTGGATTCGGGCGGCTTCGCGCGGGTGGTGGCCCGGTCGGGCGGCTGGAGCCGGGTGCAGGTCGAGGCGTGGGTTCCGGACTCCGTCCTTCGGCCCGCCGAAGCTGGGGTGCTGGTGGGGGTGAGCCAGGCGGAGGTCCGGGCCAACCCGTCACAGTATGTGGGCCGGGTGGTCGAGTGGCGGCTCCAGTTCGTTGCCATCCAGAAGGCCGATGAACTCCGGCCGGAGATTCCCGCCGGGCAGAGCTTTCTGCTGATGCGCGGGCCGCTGCCGGAGCCGGGATTCGTGTACGTGATGGTGCCCCAGAATCAGCTGCCGCGATTCGAGGCCCTCCCGGCCCTCAAGGACCTCACCATGCGGGGCCTCATCCGCGCGGCCACCAGTCGCTATCTGCCGACGCCGGTGCTCGAGCTGGTGGCGGTCATGAGCGGATTGGGCGAGTAGCCGGCGTGGGACTGGCCTCGGGGCCGGTTGAATCCCCGTTTGCGGTGGCGCCGTCCGGTGCCATATTCCCTGCGCGGCCCCAGCCCGGCGTTCGCAGCGCCGGGCGACCGATCACTCCCAGGCTCCCATGAACGACCTGCTGCGCCAGCGCATTCTCCGGCGTCTCGAATCGCTGCCCGAGGAGCGCGCCTACCAGATCCTCGACTACATCGAGTTCCTCGAGAGCAAATACGGAGAGCGCTCGGCGCCGAGCGGCCTCCTCGCCAGGATCACCGATACGGTCGAGGACACCATGCGGGCGGCCAAGCTGCCGGTCGCCGCCATCAGCGGCACGGCCAGCGCGGTGGACAGCGCCAGCCGGATCATGAAGGGCCTGGCCGCGGCGGGGCAGGCGGTCGTCGAGGAAGCGGTCAAGGTGGCCGGCGGCGGTGGAGAAGCCAAACCGTCGGTGCCGCCGGCCACCGGCGCCCCGCCCGCGGCGGAGAAGCCCTAGCACACCGAATCGTCAGTCGGGTCTCTTCACATCCCTCCACAGGGAACCTGCCCACTCGGGTCCTCCCCCGGGTGCAGGTGCCTTTCATGTCCTCATCCGCTGGCACGCCATCCCCGGCCACCTTCGTCCAGGGCATCGGACCGCTGGCCGCCATCTCCCTGGTGGTGGGCACCATGATCGGGTCGGGGATCTTCATCGTCTCGGCCGACATCGGCCGCCAGGTCAATGCGTGGGGGCCGGGGGCGCTGCTGCTGGTGTGGCTCCTGACCGGGCTGATGACCGTGGCGGGCGCGCTCGCGTACGCGGAGCTCGCCGCCATGCTGCCGAAGGCGGGAGGCCAGTACGTGTTCCTGCGGGAGGGACTCTCTCCGCTGGTGGGATTTCTCTTCGGCTGGACCCTGTTCGCGGTGATCCAGACCGGCACCATCGCCGCCGTGGCGGTGGCCTTCGGGAAGTTCCTGGGAGTCCTGCTCCCGGGGGTCACGCCGGATGTCTACCTGTCGCTCGGGCACCTGCCGATGCCCGGGGGGGCAATCGAACTCGGTCTGTCGCACCAGCGGGTGGTGGCCCTCGGGGTCGTAGCGGTGCTCACGGCGATCAATCTGCGAGGCGTCACGCTGGGGGCCCGGGTGCAGACCGTCTTCGCGGTGGCCAAGGTCGGGGCCATGGCGGCGCTGATTCTGCTTGGGCTGACGGTCCTGCGGCAGCCCGCGGTGTGGAGCGCCAACGCCGGGGCGTTCTGGGGTAGCGCCCCCTGGAGTCTGGCCCTGGTGCCGGTCATCGGCGCCGCGATGGTGGGTTCGCTCTTTGCCGCGGATGCCTGGAACAACGTGACCTTTGCCGCCGCCGAAGTGCGCGAGCCGGAGCGCAACCTCCCGCTGGCGCTGTTCGCGGGGACCGCGCTGGTCATGACGATCTACCTGCTGGCCAACCTCGCCTATCTCCAGGTGCTGCCCTTTGCGGGGGACCCGTCGGGCACCGACGCCCTGGCCCGGGGACTCCAGCACGCCGCCCAGGACCGGGTCGGCACGGCGGCCGCCGAGATCATGCTCGGTCCGGTGGGTGGCGGGGTCATGGCCGTGGCGATCATGCTGAGCACCTTCGGCTGCGTCAACGGGCTGGTGCTGGCCGGCCCGCGGGTCTACTACGCCATGGCCAGGGACGGGCTGTTCTTCGCCCGGGCCGGGCAGCTGCATCCGGAATACAAGACCCCCACTTTCGGACTGGTGACCCAGGCGGGGTGGGCCATGGTGCTCTGCCTGAGCGGTACCTACGGGAATCTGCTGGACTACGTCATCTTCGCGTCCCTCCTGTTCTACCTGTTCACCATCCTGGCGCTGTTCCGGCTGCGGGTGACCCAGCCGGCCCTGCCGCGGCCCGTCAAGGCCTTCGGCTACCCGGTGGTCCCCGCCCTGTACCTGCTGGCCTCGGCTGGCCTGATGGTGATCCTGCTGATCGAGAAACCGCTGTACACCTGGCCCGGCCTGCTGATCGTCGCGCTCGGGGTGCCGGTCTACCTCGTGTGGCGGCGGACCTAGGCGCGCGGGTGCCCCGCCTTGCGCCGGCCTGCGCCCGGGCCGTAGACTTAAGGATGGAACACCGATTTCACTCTGAGACCGTCCCGGCATGAGCCCTCTCCGCCCAGGACTGGCGCTCACGTTCGACGACATTCTGCTCGTCCCGCGCCACTCCACGCTGCACCCCCGTCAGGTCTCGGTCCAGAGCCGCCTCACCCGTGCCATCATCCTGAACGTCCCGCTCGTCTCCGCCGCCATGGACACGGTGACCGAAGCGGACATGGCCATCGCCATGGCCCGTTCCGGCGGGATCGGGGTGCTGCACAAGAACATGACGATCGACCGGCAGGCCCAGGAGGTGGATCGGGTCAAGCGCAGCGAGAGTGGCATGATCCGGAATCCTATCACCCTGACGGCCGACCGGCCGCTGCGCGAGGCGGCGAGCGCCATGGCCAAGTTCCGGATCTCGGGGGTGCCTATCATCGATGTGGCGGGCAAGCTGGTCGGCATCATCACCAACCGGGATCTGCAGTTCGAGCCCAATCTCGATCAGCCGATCCGCGACGTCATGACCAAGGAGCGGCTGGTGACGGCGCCCGTGGGCACCGATCTCGACGAGGCGGAGCGGATCCTGGCCCGGCACCGGATCGAGAAGCTCCCCGTCGTGGATGCCGCCGGCCTGCTGCGGGGGCTGATCACCGTCAAGGACATCTTCAAGCGCAAGCAGTTCCCCGACGCCAACAAGGATCAGCACGGCCGGCTGCGGGTGGCGGCCGCCGTCGGGGGGAGCCCGGAGGCGAAGGACCGGGCCAAGGCGCTGCTCGACGCCGGCGCCGACGCCCTGGTGATCGACTCCGCCCACGGGCACAGCGAAGGCGTGCTGCAGACGGTGGCGATGCTGCGTGAGGCATTCCCCGACGCCCAGCTCATTGCCGGCAACGTGGCCACCGAGAGTGGCGCCCGGGACCTGGTGCGGCGCGGCGCGGACGCGGTGAAGGTCGGCGTGGGTCCGGGGAGCATCTGCACCACCCGCGTGGTGACCGGGGTGGGTGTGCCCCAGGTGACGGCGCTGATCGAGGCGGTCCGCGGTGCCGGGGAGGTGCCGGTCATCGCGGACGGTGGGATCAAGTACTCCGGGGACGTCGTCAAGGCGCTGGCCGCGGGCGCCGCATCGGTGATGATGGGCTCCATGCTGGCCGGCACCGACGAGAGCCCGGGAGAGTCGATCCTCGCCGAGGGCCGCCGCTTCAAGGCCATCCGCGGCATGGGCAGCCTGGCCGCCATGCAGGACGGCTCCGCCGACCGGTACTTCCAGCAGGGAGAGCTGGCGGCCAGCAAGCTGGTCCCCGAAGGCATTGAGGGTCGGGTGCCGTACAAGGGTCCGGTGGCTGAGGTCCTGTTCCAGATGGTGGGCGGGCTCCGCAGCGGCATGGGCTACTGCGGCGTGACCACCATCGATGAACTCCGGCGGGAGGTGGAGATGATACAGATCACCGCCGCCGGGCTGCGGGAATCGCATCCACACGACGTGCATATCACCAGGGAAGCACCGAACTACAACGTGTAGTCATCCGGCGCCGCCGAGCCCCCAAGGGCTGGCGGTGTGGATGATGCCCGCGCCGGACGGCGACCGACCGCGCGCGTTTACCCTCACCAGGACTCCAACCACATGAGTCTCTTCCGCACCAAGTCGCTGGCCGAACTCATGCCCGTGGACGACGAACACGGGCTGAAGCGCGCCCTCACCGCCACCAACCTGGTTCTGCTCGGCATCGGGGCCATCATCGGGGCCGGCATCTTCGTGCTGACCGGCACCGCGGCGGCGCAGTACGCCGGTCCGGCGATCGTCCTCTCCTTTGTGCTGGCCGGGTTCGGCTGCCTCTTCGCGGGGCTCTGCTACGCCGAGTTCGCCTCCATGATTCCGGTGGCGGGCAGCGCGTACACGTACGGCTACGCGACGCTGGGTGAGTTCGTGGCCTGGATCATCGGCTGGGACCTGATCCTCGAGTACCTGTTCGCCGCGTCCACGGTGGCCGTGGGGTGGTCGGGGTATTTCACTGCCTTCATGGCGGAATTGGGCTTTGCCCTGCCGCCGGCACTGACCGGCTCCCCGTTCACGGTGCAGGGAACCCATACCCTGATCCCGTCCCAGATCTGCGTGGATCCGGCGACCGGCGGCGTGGCGGTGAACGAGCTGAGCCGGACGGCGGTTCCGATCGCCGACTGCGTCGCCGGCGGGTTCAACGTCATCCAGGGCATCCTGAACGTCCCGGCGATGGGACTGATTTTCATGATCACGGCGCTGCTGGTGGTGGGGATCAAGGAGTCGGCACGGTTCAACAACATCATCGTCTACGTCAAGGTGGCGATCGTCCTCCTGGTGATCGGCTTCGGCTACAAGTACATCAATACCGCCAACTGGCACCCGTTCATCCCGGCCAACACCGGCGAGTTCGGGCACTACGGTTGGAGCGGCGTCGTGCGCGGCGCCGGGGTGATCTTCTTTGCCTACATCGGCTTCGACGCCGTCTCCACGGCGGCGCAGGAGGCCAAGAACCCGCAACGGGACCTGCCGATCGGCATCCTGGGGTCGCTGGCCGTGTGCACCGTGCTGTACATCCTGATGGCGCTGGTGATGACGGGCATCGCTCATTACAGCGAGCTCGATGTCCCGCATCCGGTGTTCGTCGCCATTCAGAAGGCCGGACCGTCGCTGGCGTGGCTGGGCTACCTGGTCAATATCGGCGCCATTGCCGGCCTGGCCTCCGTGGTGCTGGTGATGCTCATGGGCCAGCCCCGGATCTTCTACTCCATGGCGCGGGACGGGCTGCTCCCGCCGATCTTCGGCAAGGTCCACCCCAAGTTCCGCACGCCGTACATCGCGACCATCATCACCGGGGCCGTGGCGATGCTGATCGCCGGCTTCTTCCCCATCGGGCTGCTGGGCGAACTGGTGTCCATCGGGACGCTGCTCGCCTTCGTGATTGTCTGCGGGGGCATCCTGGTCCTGCGCCGCACCCAGCCCGACCTGCCGCGGCCGTTCCGGACGCCGTGGGTCCCGGTGGTGCCGATCCTCGGCATTCTGATCTGCGGATACATGATGGCCGGTCTGCCGGTGGACACCTGGCTGCGGCTGGCCATCTGGATGGCCATCGGTCTGGTGATCTACTTCGTGTACGGCCGGAGGCACTCGGCGCTGAACAAGGCGTAGCAGCGGGGACCGGGGCGCGGGGGAGACCCGCGCCGCCGGTCCCAGTCGTTGTGCCGGGCGAGGCTGCGGTACGCCGCGGCCTCGCCCTTTTGGGGCACCGCGCTATACTTCGGCGCAATGACGTCACTCTCCCCCGCGCGCCTCCTGGAGGCCAGGGCCTTCGCCGAATGCCTGACACCGGGCCGGCGGATCTGCATTACCACGCACGTCAACCCCGACGGTGACGGTCTCGGCAGTGAAGTCGGGCTGGTCCACCTGCTCAAGGCCCAGGGGATCAACGCCGTCGTCACCAATCCCTCGCCCACGCCGGACCGCTACGAGTTCCTGTTCCGGGACCTGCCCGGGGTCGATCGCACCCAGGCGGCGGTGAAGGAACTGCGTCGGGCCGATCTCATCCTGGTGCTCGACATTTCGGACGTGGGCCGGCTCGGCATGCTGAGCCAGACGGTGCTGGAGCGCGGGGTGCCGGTGGCCTGCGTCGACCATCATGTGAGCCAGGGTCACCTGCCGGACGGACCCCGCTATGTGGACCCGGACGCCTCCGCCACCGGAGAGCTGATCTTCCAGCTGGCGCAGGCCAATGGCTGGCCCATGACCAAGGTGGCGGCCCGGGCGCTGTATGTCGCCATCCTCACCGACACCGGCGCCTTCCGCTTCAGCAACACCCGTCCGGCGGTGTTGCGGACCGCCGCCGCGCTGCTGGAGGCGGGCCTGGATCCGGAACAGATCTACCTCGATGTCTACGCCAACGCGCCCGAGGGCCGGGCCCGGCTGTTCGCGGAGACCCTGCAGACGATGGTGGTCGAGCCGGAACACGGGCTCGCGTGGGTCACGGTTCCTCCTGGCGCCCTCGAGCGGCATGGCGCCACCGCCGACGATCTGGACGGCATCGTGGAGGTGCCCCGGAGCATCACCGGGGTGCGGATGGCCCTGCTGTTCCGGGAGATCGCCTCCGGCCGGGTGAAGGTCTCGCTCCGGTCGGTGGGGGCGGTGGATGTGGCCGCCTTCGCCAAGCCCTTTGGCGGGGGCGGGCACACCAAGGCCTCCGGGCTCTCCCTGGAGGGATCGCTGGCGGAGGCCCAGGCCCAGATCCTGGCCGCCGCCCGGGAGTACCTGGCTGGAAATGGGAGCCGTTGACCCCACGGTGACGCGACGTTTGTTTCCCGGATATGGTTTGTGGCATTGGCGGCAACCGGAATGAGTCGAATGACGGATAACCTTGCCTCACCAGACATTTTCGAACGCATCGAGCACTCTCTCGACACCCTGCGGCCGTACATTTCCTCGCACCGCGGCACCGTCGAGATCGTGGACTTCGACGAGACCCAGGGCCTGCTGCTGCTCCGGCTCGGCGGCACCTGTCACGGATGCTCGGCGTCGACGGTGACCCTCAAGCAGGGCATCGAGACCCGCCTGCGGCAGCTGGTCCCCGAGGTGCGGCAGGTCGAGGCGATCTAGCCGGCCCAGACCGATCCGCTATTCTTCCGCAATGACTGAGTCTCTCGCCGCCCGTGTCAGCGCCGCGCTCGCCAGGATCCGCAATCCCCGGGTCAACAACGACCTGCTCTCCGCCGGCATGGTGCGGGACCTGGTCGTCTCCGACGACGGCAAGGTGGCCTTCACCTTCCTTCTTCCCCGGGAGGACCCGGCGACGCTGGTCCGCGATGCCCGCGTGGCGATCCGCGCGCTCGACGGGGTGAACCCGCAAGAGCTGCGCATCAGCGTCGTCGATCCCGGCGGCCCCGCCCGTTCCACCCATCCGCCCCCGGGGCAGCCCGCGCCGGGACAGACCCACGGCCAGGCCGGGATGGTTCCCCCGCCGCCCACGCCGATGGACTACCCCAACCTCGGCCGCATCATCGCCGTCTCCTCCGGCAAGGGCGGCGTGGGCAAGTCCACCGTGTCGGCCAACCTGGCGGTCGCGCTGGCGCAGAAGGGCCATCGGGTGGGGGTCATGGACGCCGATGTGTACGGACCCAACATCCCCCGGATGTTCGGTGTCTTCGAGAAGCCGCCGGTGGTGAAAGGGCGGATTCAGCCGCTGCTGGCGTGGGGTGTCAAGCTGATGTCGCTCGGCCTGCTGGTGGATCGCGACGCGGCGGCCATCTGGCGCGGCCCGATCATCATGAAGATCGTGCAGCAGTTCCTGCGGGACGTGGAGTGGGGCGATCTCGATTACTTCATCGTGGATCTGCCGCCCGGCACCGGCGATGCCCAGCTGTCGCTGGTGCAGTCCTGCCAGGTGGCCACCGCGGTGATCGTGACCACACCGCAGGAAGTCGCCGTGGGCGACGCGCTCCGCGGGGCCAAGATGTTCGAGAAGGTGAATGTGCCGGTGGCCGGCATCGTGGAGAACATGAGCCCCTATACCGATGCCACGACCGGCGTGCGCCTGGCGATGTTCGGCGAGGGCGGCGGCCAGCGATTGGCCGAGGAGCTGTCGGTCCCACTGTTGGGGCAGGTGCCGCTCCAGCCCGGCCTGGCGGATCTTGCCGATCGCGGCAAGCCCATCGTCGTGTCCGAGCCGGACAGTGCAGCGGCGCAGGCGCTGATCAGGATTGCGGCGCGGCTCGCGTCGGAAGGGGTCGTACGCGGGGCGGCGCTGCCGATCCTGCGCGGCTAGACCCGCGGCCTAACCCTCCGGCAGCCCCTCCACTTCCAGCGCCGCGTCAACTTCCCGTCCCACCCGACGTACCACCTCCAGCGCGCCCGTCAGGCCTTCCGGGGTAGCGGTGCCGGCCCGCAACCTGAGCAGATCCAGCCGCAGTGTGTCGAGGGCCGCCAGGGTCTCCGCCAGCTGGAGTCCCACCGTCGCGCGCTCCGCCTCGAACTCCCGCCGCACCACATCCCGCGCCGCATTGTCCGGCGCGCCGGTCTCGGCCACGGCGTTGGCGAGCTGGCCGTCGCGCGCCCTGAGCTGCACTGCCCGTCGGGCCAACCGTTCGATCGTGCCGCCGACCTCCGCCAGCCGCTGCCGCTGCCCCGGGGGCAGCGCGGCGAAGAGTCCCAGCGCCTGATCGGCGAGGAACAGCTCGGTGGGCTGGGGGTTGGGGAGCGCCGGCACACGGCGCCGGGGCAGGAACATGCCGCCCAAACGCAGCATGATGGTGGCCTTCATGGCCGCAAAGCGGCTAAACACCCCGGCCTTGCCGTGTCGCGGTTCTTCCAGCCGCGTGCCATACCAGCGACCCAGGGCTACCGGAATCGCCAGGGCGGCCAGGTCGATCACCAGCGCGAACGCCCCTTGGATGTTGGTAAGCAGCATCTCCCGCGGCCCGAGCCACAGCGCCATGCAGGCGGCGAAGCCGGCGGCAAAGACCCACGTCGCCCGGGAGCGGCTGATGCCGGGCTGCCCCTCGAACTCCGCAGTGCGCACATCCTCCGCGATCGCTTCCTGCAGGTCGTGCGCGGTCCACCCTTCCAGCACCGCCTGCCGGCCCAGTCGAGCGAGCCCGATTCCCTTGAGCGCCGTCAGGCTGGTCAACACCAGCGCGATGCCGATGGCGTACACCTGGCCCATGCCCAGAAAATCCGACTGTGCCGTGATCAGCTGCGAGAGCAGCACCACGCTGGCCAGGGTGGCGTAGCCGGCGAGGTCCACGCCGAGGGAGGAGGTCTCCCGCACCAGTCGGTGGAGCACCGGTGGCGTGGTGCTCACGGCGGCGGAGCCGGCCTGCGCCAGCGCGGCCGCCAAGGCCTCTCCCGAGTGAAAGCGGAGCTCCGGCGCCTTGGCCAGGCAGCGATCGATGGTCTGGGCCAGCACCCGGGGCACGCCCGGGCGGATCGAGGCGACGGGCGGTGCCGGCACGGTCATGTGCTGGACCAGCAGCGCGGCCGGCGCCTCGGCATCGAACGGGGGACGCCCGGTGAGGGCGAAGAAGGCGCTCACGCCGAGGGAGTAGAGATCGCTCCGGCCGTCGGTCTCCTCTCCGGCCGCCTGTTCGGGGCTGGCGTAGCGCGCCGTGCCGAGGAGATAGCCGTGCGGTGTGACCGGGGTGGTTTCCATCACCCTGGCGATGCCGAAGTCGGCCACCATGGCGCGTCCCGAGCCGCGTTCGATCAGGATGTTCTCCGGTTTGACATCGCGGTGGACCACGCCCTGCTGGTGGGCGTAGGCCAGCGCCCATGCGACCTCCTGCATCATCCGCGCGACCGCCGAAGGGGGCAGGGGACCGTCCTCACACACCCGCTCCGCCAGAGTCTGGCCAGGAACGTAGGCCATGGCGAACCAGACCAGCTCGCGTTCCGCCTCCACCGCGTAGATCGGCACGATATGCGGATGGGCCAGCCGGGCGGCGGTCCGAGCCTCCCGCAGAAAGCGCTCGCGCAGGTCCGGCGTGGCGGCGAGATGCGGGGGCAGCAGCTTGAGCGCCACCGGGCGCTCGAGGGCGATCTCCCGGGCCAGGAACACCACCCCCATGCCCCCGCGGCCCAGCTCACGCTCGAGCACGTACCGGCCCCGGAGGGCCGATTGCAGGGCGAGGAACTCCGGGGTGAGGGGCATGGGGGCAAATTAGGGTGAACACCAGGCGGCGGACCTGGACGGGCCGGGTACTGGCCGGGACGTCCCGTCGCCTTAGCTTGAGTCTCATGGCAATCATCACGCTGCTGACCGACTACGGGACCACCGACTCATACGTGGGCGAGGTCAAGGGGGTTTTGCTCTCCCTGGCTCCCGGGTGCACGCTGATCGATCTGACCCACGAGGTCCGTCCCGGGGATGTCGCCGGTGCTGCCTATGTACTCTCCCGGACGTGGGGCCGCTACCCGGAGGGCTGTGTGCACCTCGTGATCGTCGATCCGGGGGTGGGGACCACGCGGGCCGGTGTGGCGCTCCGCGCGGCCGGGCAGGCCTTCGTCGGCCCGGACAACGGGTTGTTCGGCTGTCTCGTGGACCAGCCGGGGCTGGAAGCGGTGGACCTCGCCATCCCGCCTCGGGCCTCGAACACGTTCCATGGGCGCGATGTCTTTGCCCCGGCCGCTGCGGCGTTGGCCCGGGGAGCTCCGCTGGTCAGCCTCGGGGCGGCGCATCACCGGGCACCGCTGCGCCTGCCGGCGAGCGTGCCGGTGCACGAGGGCAAGGTGGTGATCGGCGAGGTGACCTACGTCGATCGCTTCGGCAACCTGATCACCAACCTGACCACGGACGTTGTCCCGCCCTACGCGGTCCTCGAAATGGATGCGCTGGTGATCGGACCGCTCAAGAGCACCTTCGGGGATGTACCGGCGGGCGCGCTGGTGGCCTACGTCGGTTCCGGCGGGTGCGTGGAGATCGCGGTCCACGGGGGATCGGCGGCACGGCGCCTCGGCCTCGGTGTCGGCGGGAAGATCCGGGCACGGCTGGGGTAGGGTCGCGGTTGCGGGCCGATGGTCCGCGCCCGGCACAGGCGATATTGTTCTCCGCCCCGACGACCGAGGGGCCAGGCGCACCAATTGCCCGCCCTCGCCCGCCTACATGATCACTCCGAGCTCCCCATGACCCTCGCAGGAACCCGCGGCGCCGCGACCGATCGGCTCCGAGCCGCCGATGTGCTGATCGCCGCCTACAACGCCGTGCTGGCCGGCATGTGGTTCTCGGCGCCGGCCGCGACCGGCAGGACCATCGGCCTGGGTGCGGCCCATCTGGCGCTGACCCTCCTTCCAGTCCTGCTCCGGTATCTCGACCCAGCCCGCCCGCCGTGGGGACTCCGGGCGCTGCGGGAGGTCTACCCGCTGCTGATGCTGGGGTTCTTCTGGAGCGAGCTGGGGTGGCTGTTCGCGGCCCGGCGGCCGCCGTTTCACGACACGCTGATTGCCGCGGTCGACCTCGCCTGGTTCGGGGAACACCTCAACCTGACCTGGATGCCGGCGATGCCCGCCGTCTGGTTCAGCGAGGTGATGCACTTCCTCTACTTCAGCTACTACGTGGCGGTGTTCCTGCCCCCGGTCTACCTCGTGGCCTTCGGGTCCCGCGAGGCATCCACCGATGCGATGTTCCGCCTGATGGTGACCTACCTCAGTTGTTTCCTGTTCTACCTGGTCTTCCCGGTGGTCGGTCCCGCGGAGCTGATGCCCCACTACGTGGGCCCCCTCACGGAGGGGTTCTTCTTTCAGCTGACCCACGGTGCCCGCGCCGCGGGTGACTCCCTCGGGACGGCCTTTCCGAGTTCCCACGTGGCGGGGGTGGTGACCGCGGTGATCATCGCCTGGAAGTGGCTGCCGAGGCCGGTGGCCTGGCTGTTGATCGTGGTGGGGGTGGGGGTGACCGTCTCGACCGTGTACACCCAGAACCATTACGCCATCGACGCGGTGGCGGGAGTGGCCTGGGCGCTGATAGCGCAGCTGGCGCTCATTCCGCTGGTCTCGCGCCGGTGGCGCCGCGGATCCCGGGACGTCTGGGGGGACCATGCACCAGATGCTGGGGCGGGCTGATCCGGGCCTCGCCGGGTGGTTGGCAGATCGTGACTGCGGCGACCGCGCCAGCGACTGTCGTGGAATCCCGGGCGGGTGGTGCGCGCCCGACCTACGGAAGCGGGGGCGGGGTGCGATCGTGCAGCGGGCGCTTCACGGCACTCACGCCAAACTGCGGCGTGGCCCAGAGGTATTCGTCGGTCAGTGACTCCTGCGGCAGCATCCGTCCGGCGAAATGCTCCCGGAATCCGGCGCGCGAGAGCAGCGAGGCGCCGAAGCCCACGGTGGCCAGCAGCCACGTGACCAGCACCGCCATGGCCAGGACCAGTGTCCCGGCTACCGGGACCCAGCCGAACAGCACCCAGCCGAGCCAGAGCAGCGCTACTGCGGCGAGGCCGACGGTGACGTAGCGGTAGCTGTTGGCGTTGGCGATAGACGCGCCCTGCGCCAGCTGGCGTCGGGTGAGACTCTCTCCCATGGCATGGGCGATGGCGAGAAATCCGCCCAGGACCGCCACGATGAGCAGCAGGGCAAAGACGATGACCGCAAAGGGAACGAGCAGGATCCCGGCGACCGAGAGCACCAGTCCCACCACCAGCATGCCGAACGTCGGGAGGACCAGGACCTGACCCAGGAGCCCCACCAGGAAGGATCGGCTGAACGAGTGGAGCACGGTGTCGCTGACCACCTCGAGGGGCGGCCGGGCAAAGAGCACCAGGCCGAAGCCGACGCAGAGGAGGGTCAGGAACACCCCGGTCACCCCCGCCGCGTTCTGCGCCAGCCGCATCCAGGCTGACGCGGGAGGCCGCACCGGCGTCACCGGCGTCCGTTCCCGCGGCGAATCCAGCGTCCGGATCTCTCCCCGGATTTCGCCGCCCAGATCCCGAACCTGTCCGGCCACCGCCAGCACATCTCCGGTGACCACGCCGCCGGGATAAATGATGATGTCGCCGTCCACGGTGGCCAGATTCCCATCCAGCGTCCCGTAGATGTTGGCGTCGCCGCGGACCACAAGGTGGTGGCCCGAGCGCCGCTCGCCCGACCCGATGCTGAAGGCCCCGGCATACGCCTGGCCTCCGGGCACCGTGATGCGCAGGGCGGGGCCTCGCAGGGTCCCCGCGGACCGCAGGAGGGGGGCCAGCCGCTCCGGGTCGCTCAGGTCCGTCAGGTCAACGCTCAGCCCCCCCGGCCGGGCCGGCTCGAGGGATTGGGGTGGCAGCAGGGCGCCGGCCGGGGCGGAGAGCGCGGCCACACGGTCTCGCAGGAGCGCGGCGTAGGAGGCCTCCTCACGGGAGAGGCCCTCCGGCTGCCAGCTCCTCAGCAGGCCCAGGGCGCCGGGAGCATCGCTCCGTGACGCCTCCATCGCGACCTGACGCCACGCCGCCTCCAAGGCCCCGCCTTCGGGATACCGTCCCACCGAGCGGCCATCAATACGCACCTCCCCCCGGTCGAGCGAGAGGGTCAGGGCACCGCCGTCGGCGTAGTCGAAGGTGAGCGAGACGATCCCGGCCGCGAGCGAGACGATATGGTCACGCACCACCCGGCTGGGTCCATCCTGCAGGATATGAGTGAAGTATTCGAGGCGGGACTTCCATACGGCCGCCGGCTCGGGACCTTCGAAGGCCGCCGAGGGACTGGCCGGGAGCATCAGGAGAACGGCGGCGAGTCCCCAGCCGGCCGTCCGCCGCCCCGGCTCAGTGCCCCGCACGGGCGACCTGGCTCTCCGGCAGGGCGAGCAAGCGGCGGAGGGTCAGGATCCCCGCGGCGTAGAACGTGGTCACGGCCGCCAGAGCGACGACCGCGCGGCCGGGAGTCAGCGCGCCACGGACCGGCCCGTACCAGGATTGCGCCTGCAGACTACCCACGCCCTGCCAGAACCACTGCTCTCCATGCGCCACCAGCCAGGTGCCCAACCCCGTGATGAGATCCTGGTTGCCGGCCGCCCAGGCGGCGCTGGCCGCCATGGAGCCGCCCAGCATGACCGCCACACTGGCCGCGATTCCGACGGCGACCGGATTGCGCTCAAATCGGCTGCGCCACAACTGCCAGGCGCCCCGCACCGAAGTGACCGGCACATCCACCCGGTCCAGCACCCGATGGGCGAACCCCGGGGCCGGATCGAAGAGCGGCAGCCGCTCCAGTTGCAGCACCAGCAAACGCTCGGCGTTGGCCAGCGCCTGGCACTCGGGACAGGAGCGAAGATGCGCTTCCCGTGGTGCGGGAAGCATCCCAGTGACCCAGAGGTCCAGGTCCTCGGCACCCAGGTGCACGCTGACCGGTGCCCGCTCCAGGCGAGACATGACTCGATCGGCGAACAGCGGTCCTGGGGCTGCCTTGGGGAGCCGGGCCAGATAGGAGACCAGCTCCCGGGTTTCCTCAGCGGCAACCCGACAGGCTTCGCATGTTTCGAGATGTGACGTGCGGTGGTCGGGGAGACTGCTGTCCAGCCAGAGATCCAGCTCTTCAGCAGTGAGGTGCAGCGGTGCGTCTGACATACGTGGGCTCCTACGGCCTCGTTAGCGAGGGGGTTTCAGTCGCGCAGGTGCGCCAGCGAGTCCCGCAGTTCGTGCCGGGCTCGGTGGATATAGGTCTTCACGGTCCCCAGGGGCAGGCCCAGCAGTTCGGCAATTTCTTCGTAGGCCAGACCCTCGACATGGCGGAGCAGGATGCAGGAGCGGTACTCCGGCCGGAGCTGCCCGATGGCCTGTTCGATGGTGGCCCCGAGTTCGCGCGCCTCCAGTGCTGCCAGCGGGGTGGCCCCGCGGTCGCCCACCTGCAGGACGGTGGCTTCGATCTCGTCGGCGGTGGTGGCGCTGGGCGAGCCGTCGAGGGACAGCGTCTCCAGGTCCTTCCGCCGCAGGTGGTCGATGGCCGCGTTGTTGGCGATCTTGAAGATCCAGCTCGAGAACTTGAACTCGGGCCGGTAGCTGGCGATGGCGTTCAGCGCCTTGATGAAGGTCTCCTGGGCCAGGTCTTCCGCCAGCTGCCGATTGCGCACCATGCGGAGGACCAGCGAGAAGACCGGCCGCTCGTAGCGGCGGATCAGCTCACGGTAGGCGGCCTCGCGGCCTTCCCGGGCGAGGACGACGATCTCCTGATCGGTCGCGGATGCGAGATCGAACGGTTCAGTCACGGGAGCAAACGCGCCTTGCCAAGCCGCTTCGCGGAGGACTACATTCTGCGCCTATGTTAGCCACGGATAGGAAGTTACCGCTCTCCGGCGGCCGGGAGAAGCGGTCATATGTCCGGGCGATGTTTACCGCCATCGCCCCCCGGTATGACTTCCTGAACCATCTGCTCAGTCTGAACATCGACCGGCGATGGCGCCGGCAGGCGGTGGCCCGCCTGAATTGGGAGCGGCGCCCCGGGGGACGTTACCTCGATCTCTGCGCCGGAACCCTCGATCTGGCCGTCACCCTGGCCCAGCAGCCGGGGTTCTCGGGGCAGGTGGTGGGGGCCGATTTCGTGCTGCCGATGCTGATGCTGGGGCGGGGGAAGTCCGCCGGGGTGCAGCCGGTCAATGGCGATGCCCTCGAGCTTCCGTTCCCCGATCAGAGCTTTGATGGGGCCACCGTCGGATTCGGGGTCCGCAATCTGGCCGACCTGGACGCCGGGCTCGTGGAGGCGGCGCGGGTGCTCCGGCCAGAGAGCCGGCTGGTCATCCTCGAATTCTCGACCCCGGTCCACCAGCCGTTCCGGGGGCTCTATTTCTTCTACTTCCGGCGGCTGCTGCCCTTCATCGGGCGGTTGGTCTCGCACCATGGCGATGCCTACACCTACCTTCCGGAGTCGGTGCTGGCCTTTCCGGAGCCCGAGGCGCTGGCCGGGCGGATGCGCCAGCACGGGTTTCGGGACGTGACCTACGACCGGTTACTCGGCGGGATCTGCGCGATCCACGTGGGCGTGAAATGATCCGGCCCTGGCGCCGAGGCGCCGACTGATGACACTCGACACCCTGCAGGAATACATCGCGGCGATCGATCGGATCGGGGAGCTGGTGCGCATCTCGGAGCCGGTCCGGACCCGGCTGGAGATCGCCGAGATCGCCGACCGCTGCATGAAGAGCCCGGGCGGCGGGCCGGCCCTGCTCTTTGAGCATCCGGTGCTGGAGGATGGCCGCCGGAGCGAATTCCCCGTGGCGATCAACCTCTTCGGCTCCATGCGGAGGATGTGCCTGGCGCTGGGGGTCGACAATCTCGACGACATCGGCGGAAGGATCAGCGAGCTGCTCAACCTCAAGGTCCCCGACGGCCTGCTGGGCAAGCTGTCGATGCTGCCCAAGCTGGCCGAGGTAGCCAAGTTCCCCCCGCGTACCCGGAGCGGGCGGCCGGCGTGCCAGGAGGTGGTCTGGCAGGGCGGCGATATCGATCTGGACCGGATCCCGTTCCTGACCACCTGGCCCCAGGACGGCGGCCGCTACATCACCCTGCCCATGGTCATCACCATGGATCCCGAGCGGGGGATCCGGAACGTCGGGATGTATCGGGTGCAGGTCCTGGGGAGGGACTCACTGGCCATGCACTGGCAGCGCCACAAGGTCGGGGCCCACCACTGGCGCGCACTGGCGGAGCAGGGCCGCAAGATGGAGGTGGCCATCGCCATCGGCGCCGATCCTGCCAGCGTGTACTCGGGATCGGCGCCGCTGCCGCCCACCATCGACGAGTTCATCTTCGCCGGATTCCTGCGCAAGGCGCCGGTGGAGCTGGCCCGGGCGGTGACCGTGGACCTCGAGGTCCCAGCCGAGGCGGAGATGGTCATCGAGGGATTCATTGATCCCACCGAACCACTGGTCATGGAAGGGCCGTTCGGGGACCACACCGGCTTCTACTCGCTGGCGGACCTCTACCCGCGGGTCCAGGTCACCGCCGTGACCATGAAGAAGAAGCCGGTCTACGCCGCCACCCTCGTGGGCCGGCCACCGATGGAAGATTACTACCTCGGCCACGCCACCGAGCGCATCTTCCTGCCGCTGCTCAAGCTCACCACGCCCGAGGTGGTGGACTATCACATGCCGGCCTGCGGCATCTTCCACAATCTGGTGTTCGTGGCCATCGACAAGCAGTATCCCGGCCAGGCCTACAAGGTGATGAACGCGCTGTGGGGCGCGGGGCTGATGTCGCTGGCCAAGGTGCTGGTCATTGTCGACAAGGAGGTCAACGTCCGCGACCCCGACGAGGCCTGGTGGATCGCGCTCAACAACATCGATCCCGAGCGGGATGTGCGCTTCACCAAGGGGCCGGTGGACGTGCTGGATCACTCCAGCCAGTTCTTCACCTTCGGCAGCAAGATGGGCATTGACGGCACCCGCAAGTGGAAGGATGAAGGCTTCACCCGCGAGTGGCCCGAGCTGATCACCATGGACGACGCCACCCGGCAGCGGGTGGATGAGCTGTGGCCCCGCCTGGGGATCCGGCTGGAGCCTGGCGCGCGTGCGGCGGGAGGCCGGGCCAAAGCATGAGTTCGCCGGTCGGCCGCTCGGTGGCCGTGGCCCGCGAAGGCCAGACCTTTGGCGGCGGATCGCTGCTGGTCCGCTACGCCAACTTCGTGAAGCTGCCGCATACGATGTTTGCGCTCCCGTTTGCGCTGCTCGGTGTGCTGGAAGCCTCGCTGGAAGTCGGCGTGCGGACCCGCACCGTGGCGCTGGTGGTGGTGGCGTTCAGCGCGGCCCGGTGGGTGGCCATGGGCTTCAACCGGATCGTGGACCGCGAATTCGACGCGCGCAATCCGCGCACCCAGAACCGGGAGCTGCCGCGCGGTACCCTGACCCTCACTCAAGCCTGGCTGTCGGTGGTGGTCGCTGGACTCCTGTTCATCGCCTCGGCGTTTCTGCTCAACCCGCTCTGCTTCCGGCTCAGCCCCCTGGCCCTGGGGTGGATCATGCTCTACAGCCTGAGCAAGCGCTTCACCTGGTGGCCTCACCTCTGGCTGGGGCTGTCGCTCGCCATCGCCCCGGTGGGCGGCTATCTGGCGGTCACGGGCGCCTGGAGCGACCCCTGGTGGATCCTGCTGGCCATCTCCATTGCCGTCGCCACCTGGGTGGCCGGATTCGATATCTTCTACGCCCTGCCGGACCGGGACTTCGACGCCGCCGAGGGTCTGCATAGTGCGGTGGTGCGCCTGGGCGAACGCCGGAGCATCCTGCTCGCTAAGCTCCTGCATGGGGTCACCATTCCCGCCCTGGTGGTGTTCGGACTCGGCGCCGGGTTCGGCCCATGGTATTTCGGCGGCATCGTGGCCGCGGCCGCGATACTCTTCTACGAACACCAGCTGGTGAAGCCGGGCGACCTTTCCCGCCTGGATGCGGCCTTCTTCACGATGAACGGCGTCATGAGCCTGACGGTCTTCGGTTTTGCGCTGGTGGACCGGCTGGTAGGCTGAGTCGGGCCAGGCAGTTTCTCGACATTCAAGGGAGCACTACGATGGGCAAACGACCCCCAGATTCCATGATTCCGGTGCGCGGCCGCGGCAAGCCGCGCCCCGAGGCGGATGCGCGGCAGCCCAAGGTGCCGCCGCCCCAGCCGGAGCGTCATCCGGTCAAGAAGCCGACCGCCAACCGCCGCGGCGGCTGAGCATGCACCCGGTCGTGCTGGCGGTGACCGGCGCCTCCGGGGCGCCGTACGCCGTACGGCTGATCGAGGTCCTCGCCAGCCACCGGGTTCCTACCTGGCTCATCGTGTCGAGCCATGGCTGGCGGCTCATCAAGGAAGAGACCGGCATCGGCGATGAGGCCGCGCTGCGCGCAGCCACCGGCGGCGACTGGTCCAGCATCACCACCTTTGCCGACACCGACCGCGGCGCACGGCCCGCGTCGGGCTCGGCCAGGACCCACGGGATGGTGATCTGTCCCTGCTCCATGGGCACGGTGGCCGCGATCGCGGGCGGGACCAGCCGCTCCCTGGTGGAGCGGGCGGCGGACGTGGTCCTCAAGGAGCGGCGGAAACTCATCCTCGTGCCTCGGGAGACGCCCCTGTCGCTGATCCACCTCCGCAACCTGACGACCGTCACCGAGGCCGGCGCCGTGGTGCTTCCCGCGGCCCCGGGCTTCTATCACCGCCCGACCCAGATCGCCCAGCTCGTGGATTTCGTGGTGCAGCGGGTGGTGGATCACCTGGGGCTGGAAATCGAGATCGCCAAGCGGTGGGAAGGCTGACGCGCCATTGCGCCTGGGGATCATCGCCGACACGCATGGACTGCTGCGCCCCGAGGTCTTCGAGGTCTTCGCCGAGGTGGACCTCATCCTGCATGCGGGCGACATCGGCTCCCCGGATCTGCTGACCGAACTCGAGGCCATCGCTCCGGTCCTGGCTGTGTACGGGAATACCGACGACTGGGACCTGCGCCACCGCCTGCCGCCCCTGGTGCAGAAACGGATCGAAGGGCTCGATTTCGTGCTGATTCACGGCGATCAGTTCGGCTCGCCGACCCCCGAGGCGTTGCACCAGCGGTTTCCCGAGGCCGAAGTGATCATTTACGGCCACACCCATCGCCCGCTGCTCACTACCATTGATTTGGTGGTCACCGTCATGAACCCCGGGGGGGCCGGCCAGCGGCGGTTTGACCTGGTGCCCTCGGTCGGCATCATGGAACTGGAGGCCGGCCTGCCGCCCAGGGCCAGGCTGGTGCCGCTCACGGCGGCCGATGCGGACTGACGGGCGGGTGTCGATACCCGACGGAGTCCGGATCCTCGGCAGAGGTCATGGTCCAGACCCCGGAGACCGCCTCCCGCGATTCCGGTCTCCTTCCAGTGCGGTGTCTACCCCATGCTGACCGCCGTCGCGTTGCTCGCGCTGGTTGCCCTGCCACAGGACACGCTCCGTGTCGCCGCCGTCTCCACTCCGCCCGTCTTCGATGGCACGATCGGCAGCGCGGAGTACGGGACGCCGGCGGTGGTGATCCCGCGGTCGCAGGGAGAGGTACGGATCTGGGCGGTGGCCAGCGCGGGGTCGGTGTATCTCGCCGTCGCGATTCCCGACTCGTCGTTCTACTGGGGCGACGACGCGGTGATCAGTCTCGACATCTGGGGCGATCGCGGCGCGGCGCCCGGGCACGATGATTTCCAGTGGTACTTCCGGCGGGTGCTGGACAGCAGCGTGGTCTATCGGGGAGAATGGGGGAAGTGGCGCGCCCCGCGCGACGATCCCGACTGGCGCCTGGGGCCGGAACGGTCAGGCGGTGGCTGGGAGGTCCGCTCGGCGAGCGACGCGCGGGGATGGTCGCTGGAGTTCCGGCTGGACCGGGCCTACTTCCTCGAGACCAAGCAGGGCCCTCCCGGCATCGCCATCCGGGTATACGACGATGCGCCCCACGGGTGGCACGTCTGGCCGCACCCGCCCAGCATCCGCCATCCCACCGAAGTGGAGCGGCGGCCGGAGTTGTGGGCGCCGGTCATCTTTTCTTCGGGTCCCTGACTTCGAGCGCGCGTGAAGACGCCGCCTTGGCGCCGCTCGATGAGGTGATGGAAATTTCCACCCGATAGTCGCCCGGCCGGAGACTCGCCAGGTCCACCGTGCGGGATACCCGGGTCACCCCGTCCGCGGCGCGGCCCTCCCATCCCAGCGTCAGTACCGTGCGTCGTCCCCGCCGGATGGCCAGCCGGGCCCGATAGGGCGCTTCCGGCGCCAGGCCGTAGATCTCGTGGTAGACCTCGAGGACATCGCCCTGCTGCCACCGGGCGCCCGGCGTGAACCAGGCCGTGTCGGCCGGAGTGGCGGCCCACGCCACGCTCACGTCCCGCCGGCCGAGGATCAGGTCACTCACCACCAGCCGCCGGCCGTCGGTGGGCTTCGTGGTCACCGAGTCCGAGGGGAAGACCCGGCCAGTCGAGTCGTCGGAGATGATGGCCAGGCGGTAGCGCCACGCGCCGGGCGGGACCGTCACAGCCACCCGCCCGGGAATGATGACCGTATCGCTCGTTGCCTTGGCCGACAGCGCCACCACCGTGTCCACCCAGCCCACCGATTGTCCGGCACTGTCGAGGAGCGCAAACCGCACCCGCGCCAGGGTCCTGAGCGTGAGCGACGAATCGAGGCCGGCCGGCCGGCGCACGTTCAGCTGCCAGACGGCGTGGACCATCGGCTGCCCGTCGCGGCTGCCGACAGCGAAGAGCGCGGCGTCGCCGACCAGCCGCTTGGGGAAGCGGAGCTCGTGGCCGTCACTCTCGGTGGCAATCGCGGTGCTCCGTCCGACCGTCTCCTGCTCGTCCACCAGGATCAGGTTTCGCCCGTACCGTCCCCAACCGATGAACTTGCAATAGGGTTCGTACAAGGGGCATCGGCTTTCCAGCAGGATCTCGAGGGCCGTCTGCCCCGATTCCCCGCCCGGGCGGATGATCGCCCACAGGCTTGGAATCAGGCGGTAGTCGTGGATGTCACCACCGGTGCCGAGCTCGTAGCTGCCGGCGTTGGCGGCAAAGTGGAGCAGCAGGTCGCCGTCGGCACGGTGATAGCGCCAGGTGAGATTGGGTGGGAGACCGAAGCTGACGCTGGCGGCGATATCGTCGGGCGCACCCTGGCGGATGTAGACGATGCCCCGGTCGTCGAAGCGGAGCGAGCCGGAGCGGAAGCTGTCCCACGCATGGTAGTAGCGCCGGTTCACCTCGAGGCCGAATCGGCGCTCCGCCTCCGCCATCCGCCGGTAGTGCTCCGGCAGCCGCTCGCCCTCGCCCCGGAGGGCCGCATGGTCACGCGCCAGCCAGAAGCGCCGGAGGAATGCCACGCGTCCATCGCCCCGGGTGGCGTCGAAGCCGGCCAGCGTGGCGCTGTCGGCGATGAAGGCCAGATCCTCCCGATAAAGCGCCACGCCGAGCGAGTCGTCCCAGGCGGCTCCCTCGTAATAGTGACGCTCCGCCTCGGCGTCCCCAGCCAGAAAGCCGCTCCATGCCAGCTCGCGGAGGGTCCGCGCGGAGGGCGCGGTGACGGTCAGCAGCCGATACGACGCCTCGAGCGCCGCCTGCGGATCCCCCATGCTGCGCTCGGCGCGGACCTGGGAAAGCAGGACGATGCTGTCGCTGGCCGACGCGTTGGCCAGGGCAGGCAGGAGGACACCGCGGGTCCGGGCCGTGTCCTTGAGGAGGGTGATGGTGCTGGCCAGATCGCGGAGCGCGGGGACGAAGTCCGGCTCGATGGCCAGCGCCCGCTCGAAGTACCGGACGGCCTCTTCCAGCGCGCCGAACCCGACCCGGCTTCCGAGGTTGAGGCCATCGCCCGCGAGCTGATCTCCCTCCGCACGCTTGGCGCGTCCGCGGCCGTACCAGGCGTACACCCACCCGGGCCGGAGCCGGCTGGCGCGTTCGAAATCGCCATTGGGCGTAGACTGACCGGCGCCGAGTTCGTTGAGGCGGAGCCGCACCAGTCCGAGGTGCAGCAGCCGGACGGCCTCGCTGGCGCTGTCCCGGTCGTCGTCGCGGCGGAGGCCCCGAGCCACCGATTGGAGGTGTTCCCGGTCCTTGGCCACCGCCACCTCGGCCGAGATCCGCTCGAGGTCCGCGCGCACCGCGCCCTGCTGGGCGCGCAGCGACCGGCCGGGCCCCGTCGCCGTCAGCAGGGCCAGGCCAAGGAGCGCGCCGTGCCTAACCCGGGCCGATCCGCTGGAGGATGGCGGCGGCATTGCCGTTTTGCGGGTTGAGGTCCAGCGAGCGGCGGTAGTTATTCAGCGCCTGGAGCGTGTCGCCGGCGGCCAGATAGGCCTCGCCCAGACTGTCGTAGGTGTTGGCGCCGGCAGGGTACATCTCCACGTTCAGCGCAAAGATCGCCACGGCATCCTGCACCCGGCCGCCGCGGAGCAGCGCGTAGCCCAGGGTGTTGAGCTCGGGCTCGCCGAACTCGAATGCCTCCGGCGTCCCAGCGCGTACCTCGCGGTATTTCCGGATGCCCGCCTCAGCTCCTTCCGCCTTGATCACCTGGAGCAGGGCCCGGGCAATGGACGGGTGGGGCGTCTCGTAGGGAAGCCCGTAGAGAATCCGCCGGATCTGCTCCTGCAGGGCGGAGCCCTGGGAGCTGTTGTCCAGCCAGATGATCGCGATGCCATCCTCCGGAATCCGGTAGTTCATGGCGGCAAAGCCGTTGATGCCGCCACTGTGCCAGATCGCGGTGGCGCTGTCCCGGCCGTTCCCCCGGTCCACACGCTGCACAAACCAGCCATAGCCATACCCGCCCGGCCCGGCCGCCACCTGCGAACTTTCCATGAGCCGGTACGACTCGGCCGACAGCAGCTTGTGGTCGGCCAGGGCCTGGTCCCAGCGCCAGAGGTCCTCCACCGTGGAGTACATGGATCCCGCCGCGTACGGCAGCGACATGTCCAGGTAGTCGGCGTGCCGCAACCCGCCCAGGGTCTGCTGGTAGGCACTCGCCCGCATGGGGATGATGTCGGCGGTCCAGTCGTATCCTGTGGCGCGCAGCCCGAGCGGCTCCAGGATCCGGCGGCGCAGCACCTTGTCGTACGGCTCGCCCTCCAGCCGTTCGATGATGGCGCCGAGCAGGTAGTAGCCGGAGTTGTTGTAGCTCCACTGGCTGCCGGGCGGAAAGTTGAAGGGCAGGGTCAGTAGTGTCCGGTGAACGGCACGATGGGGCGCTGTAAGTATAAGGGCGATGGCGAGTTGCCCGCGAGTTAACGGCGAATCGATTTCAACTCAGCCGTAGCTTGGAGCCAGCATCTCTCCCT